>OLFX01000120.1_pt1 | contig 136614 bp, 113 predicted proteins | sample 1605091 | NCBI WGS metagenome assembly OLFX01 (sample SAMEA3888906, study PRJEB22519) | human gut metagenome | biome: human gut; feature: human-associated habitat; material: faeces | place: Denmark | collected 2012
AACATAGCAGCCATTTGTATTAGACTGCAAAGTTGCAAAATCAAGTCCGTTTCATCTCAAAAAACCACGTAATTGACTATATTTCAATAATTTCAAAGAACTATTTATCAACTTTTACGGGACAGTAGTGTATTGAAATATAAAATGCAAGAAACAATAAATTAAAATAAATTATTAACCTTTAGTCAAACTAACAACAAATGAAAACATTATCAGAAGAATTAACCAAGCTTTACAACGAGCACTGGGGTGAGTTCATGGCGCAACTTGAAGCAAACAGATTGAGAGACCAACTGCAATGCCCGTTCTTGATTTCCTTGTTGCGATCGGGACAAAAGAAAGAAGAAAGAGAAAAAGCACAAGAAAACGATAATGACTGGTATGCGAAAAAGGAAACACCCGAAAATGAGGAGTGGTACACCAAGGCGGACATCAAGATTATGTTCTTTGGCCAGGAAACCAACCAATGGGTACGTGATGATGAAACAGAACGAATAGACGTGGAAGATCTCATGGCTGAGTATGAGAACTTCCTTGATGACCACTATAATGCTATCGATGGCTACTTCTATCATGAAGGATTAAAGTCTGGAAATCGTTTTTTGCGTTGGGGCATTAATGGCATCATGGATGGCATGAAGGAAATGCTGAAAGATTATCCGGGCAAGCGGGTGTCCATGATTTGGAATGAGTTATCCAAACTTTCGGCCCGCACAAAAAATGGTGGCGGCCCAGTAGATTCGACCACACACCAAATCGAGAAAGAACTATTTCATGTGATTCCTAAGGAAATTGAAATCTTGAAGCCCGACATTCTGATATTCTTGACTGGACCAGGCGAAAATCTGTATTATCAATATATCCTCGAGAACTTCACCGTTGGGAAGCAAATACCCCTCGGCGACCTGCCCGTGCATGATGTCTCCAAGCTCCCCATTGAGGGTGTAAAGTTGGCATATAAGACATATCATCCTGGTATGCGAAACACGAGTGAGGCTTTTCATTGGACACATTACAACGCTATTCTTGCCGACATCAAAGAAAATATCGACAAATTATTAAAGAAAGAATAACTTGTAAACCACTTTGGCATAACTTGATCTCATCTTTGCATTGAAATGGATGGAAAGATGAGGTTTTGTTTTTCCTATGTACAACTAAAAGCAGAACAATATGGAAGAGAAAAACAAAGTGGTAAGCAAACGCCTGCAAAAGCAATTGAAGGAATTAATACGTAATGGGCAGCTTGAAGAAGCGGCAATACGGCTTGAGCCTATAGCAAAGGTCGGTAATCCCAATGCACAATATCAATTAGGGCAATTGCTTTTCGATATTATGAGAGATAAAAGGGATTATACTGGCATAGAAAAAGTGGTTTATTGGTATGAAGAGGCTGTTAAACAGGGGTATGCCAAAGCATTGACAGCACTTGGCGAATTGTATTTTCCCGGAACTTGGGATGCTTGCATGAGGAATGTGAAACAATCTCCTACTTTTACACTGCAGACAGATTTAAGCAAATCGTTATTTTATTTTGTACAAGCTTCTGAAAAAGGGGAACGATTATGGGCTAATTCCATCTCATTGGCTAATCTGTTCCACTCTGGGGATGCTACAGTCGATATGAAAAATGAAGTTATGCAGACTGTGTTGGTTCTTGCCCGAGAAGGAAATTGTGATGCGGCATATCATTTGATTGATGAATGGTGGTGGCATTTCAGAAGCCCTGATAGAGTACCGGATATTCTTCATTTGACACCGGAGGAATTGCTTCATACGGATTGGTTCCTTACATTATTGAATTATGAAGTCGAGTGTCAGAAAAAAGGCGAACATGTGGAAGATGATGCAATAAGGCTATTGGACGAATTAGCAAAGAATGGAAATCAGGAAGCTTTGGATATGTTGACGGACATCGGACTACAAGTCGGTGGCTTAGTGGCTTGTTGGGCAGGAAATAGCCATTATGAACGTCAAGAATATGAGAAAGCTTTGGATTGCTATTTAGCTGGGAATGATATCTATAAACTCGGTAAGATGTATGAGCGGGGCGAAGGTACTGCACCTGATGCTGAAAAAGCATTCCATTATTACGTGAAAGCGGAAGACTATTATAATATGGGACGAATGTATGAACAGGGCATCATTGGTAGGGAAAAGGATTTGCAAAAGGCTTTTGAATGTTATCACAAAATTATTGATAGGAAAATCTATAAACATTATTCAGAGGAATGGAAAGAAAAAATCTTGGCAACTCGTCGTTCATTCAGTCACTTGAAAAAGATTCTGTTTGCACAAAAAGATGAAATAAGAATGACAATTGTTGCAAAGGAGCCGGAATCCGTCTGTCGCTTCTCGTTCACCAGTTATGGCGATTGCCTGTTCAGGATAGATTGGGGTGATGGGCAAATGGAAGAGATAAACAATGAGAAAGGAGAAGAAATCCATGCGGGACATACGTATGCGAAGAAAGGAGAATGGAACATCTGTTTGAGAAGCGATGAAACTCATACTATCACCTCTTTCCATTATACTTGCGAGGCGTGTACATTGAAAGCGTTGAATGTAACGCAATGCCCGATACTAATTGACTTGTACTGCGTCAATCAAGAGCTGAAGAGTTTGAATGTGTCTAGAAATCCAAGATTGCAACGTTTGGTTTGCCGTGGAAATAAACTGAAAATATTGAATATCCGGAAAAACAATCGTCTTACACAGCTTGATTGTTCAGATAACCCATTGAATTATTTGAATTGGCATCCGCGATACTCGGCTTTGCTACAAGTATGTATCCAAAACACCACATTGTTTCCAGACCAATACGGTTTTCTTGATTATTTGTTAAAGAGAAATGATGGTCGGGAAGTGGATGTTATTTCAGAAGACTCTTTTGAAAAGCTTCACCTGAATTTGGCTTACTATATGCGATGCAGCAATTGGAAAGATATCAAGGAGGAAGTGAAAAACGGTGTAACCAGTGGGAAAATACATACATGGGAAAAATACCGTCAGGCTTTTGCTAAAATTTGCTCTATGGAAGTGGATAAAACTAATACCAACGGTAAATGGAAGATAGTCAGCGATGGTTGGGTTCATGGCGAATATAATTTAGGAAACGGTGATTATTCTCCACAAGACATAGAAGATGTCCACATGTCATGGAGAGAATGGCTTGCAACGCCTGTAGAAGCGGTAGAGAAAGAAGGATGGATGATGCTGCCACTTACAAAACCTTCTAAAATAGCCGGTCAGTGCTTTTTAGGTATGACTTACGAAAATAAATGGTGTGATATAAACCTGTTAAGAAGCCGGAGCTTTAACTTGTAATATTAAACCGATGAGATTGAATTATAAAGGAAAACGTTTGTTTGCATTCTCGGATACGCATGGTATGCACCGAAAATTAAGCATCCCCAAAGGCACAGATATTCTGATTTGCGCAGGGGATGTCGTATCGGATTTTCAAGAGGACGGGTTGAGTGATTTCTTTGACTGGTTTTCTTCCTGTCCGGCACAGCTTCGTTTATTTGTGCCGGGCAACCACGAAATCATTTTCAACCTTTGTCCGGAAGAAGCCAGCCGATTGATACCTGCAAATGTATCCTTACTTGAAGATTGCGGCATAGAATATGACGGCATTACTTTCTATGCCATTTCCAGCAGGATGATTCAGCAAATGCAATGGTTGGGAAGGGAGTGTGGACTGCCTTATAAAACGGACTTTTTGATTACCCATATTCCTTCGAAAGGCATATTGGATGAAGATATGGGTAGTGAGGTCTTGAAGCAAATAATTTTAGAACGCCAGCCGAAACATCATCTTTTCGGTCATGTACATTCTAAAGGAGGAGTATGCGAGGAAAAGTGGAGCACAAAGTTTGGCAATGTCTCCACCTTTCAGGCACTTTGCAAAACAAATGATTAATCCGAGTTATAGCGTTTCCCGTTTTGGTCTATGATATGCTGGCATACCAGATGGGCTTCCACCCAAAAATCATTTAACCGCAATAAGTCCGGAATGGAGTAAGGTTTGTGTGTGCAAATATCATGTATGGCATGACACACGATAATGTGATCCAGTTCTGGACGGCGCAAATGCCCTTCTGCCCATGTCACTCCATCATCCCATACATCCACACAATGCAGCTGTTCATCCGTCATATCGGAAGTGTTTTGGGACAAGTAATTACAAGAACATTCTTCGATTTCGGGAAGTCCCCCGTTGTAATCCTCAAGCAAATGGTAAATCAATTCAATCATATAAGCAAAATCAGAACCATAATAACCATCTTCCGGTAAAATCAATATGGAATCTTCGTCATTATGCACATATTTCAGCGTGCCGGAAACTACATAATCGTCATCAAAAGATTTATCTTTGGGACTGTCAATCAGTGTACGATAGAGGTTTGCCATGCGATGGTACATCTTCTTGGTCAAACTGTTCAGTAATTCATTTACCGATTCAAAGCGTTTGATTTCCTGCGAAGTGGCTTGGAACATCCGGTTAAGAATCAAGCTCCGTGTGCCTATCAGATCTTGTATCTTTCCTATCTGTATTGCACCGATATGCCTCAAATCAAGGTTGCCCTTTTCCTGTTCGTCCATGAGCTTTTTGATTTCCGCTTCCACTTCCAATAATAATGCCCGTTTCTTGTCCACATCATTTTCTTGATAGATGTAGTCTGTCAAATCTTCTGTATATAAATCCATAACCGTCATATTTTGTTTAATGATGCAGCAAAAATAAATCAGCTTTATGCCAAATGGAAACATAGGAATATTTTTCTCTCATAATAACAAAATCTTTTTAGCGTATGCTTTAGTTTAGCATAACTTTATGCGATATTTGCATTATCAAGTTAAAACTTTGCATTATGGAACAACAGACATTCAAATCTTTGCTTAATCAGTTCAGTTTTGATGACATCTTACCTGAATTTAAAGCCTTATATCAGCAGAACCAGCCAAAACAAGTGCAACATGCTAATTGGGAGGCTTACCGTAGCGTATATCAAAAACTCCAGATGCATGATGTTTCTGAATCCCAATATGCCATTTATTTGGTGTCAAGATGGGAAGGATGCTCACCGATGATTGATATGAATTGCTCTGTTTATGACCCAAAAGATGAAGATAGCGATTATTACCCAGTGGCAAGCTACTCTCCTTGGTCTGCTCTTTTAGGTATGGATATTCATATTGACGAAGATGTAACAATCACTTTACAAGAACTGACTGCCGGATTGCTTTGGGAAATCACTTATTACGGAGAAACAGAAGAAATGATTCAAGAACATCTTAAAAAAATGTTCAAATAGCTGATTTTGTAAAAGGAATGATATGACAAAAGATTTATTTGACAAATACATTTGGTTAGTAGACACTATCTACAGAGCCGGGAAAATCACGTTTGAGGAAATTAACGAGCGTTGGCTTCGTTCACGATTGAGTGAGGGAGAGGATATTCCTTTAAGAACCTTTCATAACTGGCGTATTGCCATCGAACAAGTATTTGATATAAATATCAATTGTAACCGAAAGGGAGGTTACTATTACTATATCGAAAATGCAGATGATATGCAAAAAGGAGGTATCCGTAATTGGTTGCTCAATACGTTTGCAGTCAATAATCTGATAAACGAAAGCCATCATTTGAAACGGAGAATCCTATTTGAAGAAATTCCTTCCGGCAGAAAATACCTCACGCCTGTCATTGAAGCCATGCGTGACGGATTAGAATTGGAGCTATATTATCAAAGTTATTGGTACGAAGAACCAAGTACCTATACGTTACAACCTTATTGCATCAAAGTGTTTAAGCAGAGATGGTATGTCATCGGTTTCTGCAAAGAGCGGAATAATATCCGCACCTTTTCTTTGGATAGAATACAACAACTGACCACCTTAGACACGAAGTTTATTTATCCAAAAGATTTTGATCCAGAAGCCTACTTTGCAGACTATTTCGGTATTATGATTGAAAACAAGAAATTGGAAACCATTCGGATTAAAGTCTATGGAATGCATGTACAATATATCCGTGCTTTGCCTTTGCACCATTCCCAATGTGAAATTGAAACAACGGAAGATTATTCCATCTTTGAGTACCGCATGAAACCAACATTGGACTTCCGGCAAGAATTACTTTCAAGAGGAGCAGATGTGGAGGTACTTGTCCCTTTATCTTTTCGGGAAGAAATGATTCAGTCGGTGAATAAAATGAATTCATTATACAACAAACAATAATCTTACATACAGATGAAAAAACAATATATTGATGTTCAATCTTATTTTCAGGATTGGACGCAAGCCAAAAAGAAAGAAGTGCAGAAGATGGAAAAATCCATGCGAGAAAATCCGTTATATCAGAAGGAAGTAAACCCAATGGATGATGGTGATTCTTGTTCAGAGCAATTTGATTTTATACTTCGCAAGGGACTTTCTGAAAAAGAATGGGAGGCATATCAAAAGGGCATAGAACAAGACCGCTTACGAATGTGGATTATGTTCATGGATGAGAATCCAGACTACGATTATCATTATTTCCTGAATCTGCTGAAATTCAAATTAGAATGGATTATTTTCTACTGGGAGAACTTTGGGCATTTAGCTCGTGCGGAACATGATATTAGCCGTATGCGAATTGCCACAAAACTTTTGGATATTATCATGGACGAAAATTCTGAAACTCCCATCCCTTATGTGAATATGAGAAACAAACATCGCTTCCGTGTATATCATAAATCGCTGGGCAGGTATGAAATTGATAGCGAGCATGAAGTCCGTTTCCGTAAAGCATATTGTTTGTTCTTTAGATTTTTAGAATATCATCTGTTAGGATGGTGGGATTAAATTGTTGCTTGGTCCTTTTTTTACTCACGTTTAATCGTATTTAAGATATGGCAAATTAAGGTCTGCCTAAAACCGGGCAACAGCAATATAAACAAAAAAAGCAACCAGATTCGGTTGCTTTTCTTGAGCCTCTTGTCGGATTCGAACCAACGACCCCGAGATTACAAATCACGTGCTCTGGCCAACTGAGCTAAAGAGGCAGGTGGGCAAGCTGACTATATCGCGCCGCTACAACCTACTACCCTTGCTTCGGTCAAGACCTGGGGGAATTCATAGGGAGCTGGCCGTATAGGACTTACCCGGCTGCAAAGGTACATACTTTTTTTAAATTAACAATAGGTTTCGGAAAAAAATTGTATTTTTGTAATCTTGAAACATTGGAAAGCTATGATAAATGAACTGAAACAACGTGTGCTTTGCGGCGGGGAAATATCGCTGGATGAAGCGGTTGCGCTGGCTGAAACAGCCGACCTCGATGCCCTCTGCGAAGCTGCCGACGAGATACGCAAAAAATTTTGCGGCGACAAAATTGACACCTGCTCCATCATCAACGCCCGCTCGGGACTGTGCGGTGAGGACTGCAAATGGTGCTCGCAATCGAAACATTTCGCTACGGGTGTTGTTCAGTATGAAATAGTGGACACCCAACGGATGCTCGACCTGGCAAAAGCTTACGACCAATACGGCGTAAAGCGTTTCTCGCTCGTGACCAGCGGCCGCCGGGTGAGCCTGAAGGATGCCGACAAGTTCTGCGACGACTACCGCCAATTGCAGGAAACCACCGGCCTACGGCTGTGTGCCTCAATGGGACTGGTGGACAAGGAAACGCTCCAGAAGCTGAAGGATGCCGGCGTGGAACGCTACCACTGCAACATGGAAACTTCGGCAGCCTACTTCAAAACGCTCTGTACCACCCACACGCCCGACGACAAGCGCCGCACCATCGAAGCGGCCAAGGAAGTGGGCATGACCGTGTGCAGCGGGGGCATTATCGGCATGGGCGAAACGATGCGACAACGCCTTGAAATGGCCTTCGAATTGCGGGAAATGGGCGTAAACTCCGTGCCCATCAACGTGCTGAACCCGATTCCGGGCACACCGCTCGAACACACGCCGCTCATCAGCGACGAGGAAATTGTGCGCACGGTGGCCGTCTATCGCTTCATCCTGCCCGACAAAGTGCTCCGCTTTGCCGGAGGACGTGCACGCCTGCCCCGGACAACGGTGGAACGCATTCTGCGCGGCGGCATGAACGGTGCCATGATTGGCGACCTGCTGACAACAACGGGCAACGACGAAGCCGACGATTTCCGCCTGTTCCGCGAATGTGGTTTTGATGTAGAACGCAACTGATTTTTAGACCGACAAACGTATGACTCCCGGACAAGTATATCGTGAAGGCGCCAACAAGGGCGTAATTGTAGGCGTCTACCTTTCCGTCATTTTTCTGTGCGCGGTGCTGAGCGACTATGTGCCGCTCCTCTCCCTCGTCGCCATTCTGCTGATGCTTGGGGTTCCATTCTTCATCTACAGAATAATGAACTTCATCTACAAAAAATACCAGCGTGTTGCCGACTTTTCATCGCTTTGGATGCTCGGAATATCCCTTTTTCTCGGCGGTTCGCTCATCTGTTCGCTTGTCACCTACGCCACTTTGGAGTACGTATTGCCCGACTATATCTACAATCAGGCTGAAAAAGCGTTGGAACTTTACCAGCAAATGCCGCAGATAAAAGACTCGGAACTAACGAAATACATAAAGACAGCCATCGAGAACGGCCTTTTGCCGACACCGATTGAGTTTGCCATCGAAATGCTGTGGCTCACTTCCTTTGCCGGCTCCATGCTTTCGTTGCTCCTTGCCGCCATTATCCGCGCTTTCAACAATAAACAAAACTGACCCGATATTCGTTTTCCTATAAAATCCTACGACTATGAAGAAACTATTGCAAATCATTTCGACTATTTTCGTTCTTATGCTCTGTGTAACTGGTGTGGCACAAGCAAAAAATGACAAGAACGGACAGGAACTAACGGAAAAAGAAGCGAAAAAAGCGGCAGAAGAAAAACGCGACTCTCTGACATTCCTGCTTACGCAACGTGCCGTAGAAAGCCGTAAGTTTGTAGTACTCGCCGACCGCGTACGCGACCAGTATGGCCATACCGTCAACGTAAACTCCAGCACCAACTTTGTTCTCCTTCAGGGCAACGACGCCACCATACAGCTGGCATTCGAAAACGGACGCCCCGGAGTGAACGGACTGGGAGGTATCACGCTTGAAGGAAAAGCATCGAACGTGCAAGTGGACTATGACAAGAAAGGCAACCTGCAATTCAGCATGATGGTGATGGGCGTAGCCATTTCAGCCAACGTGACATTCACTGTCCCGAAGGGAAGCAACCGCTGCGACGCTGTAGTAAGCGCCAACATGAATTCAACACGCATCACCTTCTCGGGAAAAATCAGCCCCTACAAACACGACCAGTAGAGGCACACGCAACAGAACAGAAAAGCCCGGAGGACAACTTTTCCCCGGGCTTTTTCCGTCATATCGGAATTTTGAACTATCTTTACGCACTCAAACACTACACGACAAGACATACAGATGAATATAGGTGGCATTATTGAATGGGCGATGGCCAATTTAAGCTATTGGGTGGTTTTTCTGCTGATGGTGATGGAAAACTCCGTCGTGCCGCTGCCTGCCGAACTCATCGTAACCCCCGCCGCCTACAAGGCTGCCAACGGCGAAATGAATGTCGTGCTGCTGATTGCCCTCACTACCCTCGGCTCGACACTCGGAGCCATCATCAACTACTATCTGTCGCTGAAACTCGGACGGCCGGTCATCTACCGCTTCGTCAACAGCCGTTGGGGGCACATGCTCTTTCTCAACCAGAAGAAAATGGAATATGCCGAACACCTGTTCCGCAAAAACGGCAACATTTCCACTTTCATCGGCCGCCTGCTCCCGGCCGGACGGCAGTTCATTTCCATTCCCGCCGGATTGGCACGGATGAACATCTGGGCATTCATTTTCTACACAACTGTCGGCTCCGCCCTCTGGAACTCTTTTCTTGTCGGCATGGGCTACTATCTCGCCTATCTCCTGCCGCAGGACGAAATCGCCCCGAAAATCGAAGAATACGGCATGCAGCTCAACATTGCCTTTTTCGGCATTATCGGAGTCGCAATCGCCTACGGCATCGTGCGCCGCTACATCCGGCGCAGACGGCAAAAAGCGGACAAATAGTGCTCCACAGCTCCGCATTTTCACAAGGTTAATAAATATTAACTACCAAACTTATCTATCCCATATATTTGTTATTACATTTGTAACATAGACTAATAATCGAATAATCAGAAAATCATTAATCACACAAAACAATGGACAATTTCAATCAATTCGGATTCACACAAACAAGCCCGGCTCTCGACAACACGTTGACGAAAGTAATGCGCCGTGTCTATCTGAAAATGTTTCTGGCGTTGCTTGTAACAGCCGCAACAGCCTTCTTCGTTGCTGGACAACAATCAATCATGGTGTATATGCTCACCCACTCTTGGGTATACTGGGGACTGCTCATCGCTCAAATCGTCATGGTCATTTCCCTTTCCGGAGCCATCCATAAAATCAGTTCCGGCGTAGCTACACTGCTGTTCTATCTGTATTCCATACTGACAGGCGTAGTGTTCTCTGTCATCCTGCTTGCTTATACAGGTGCTTCAATAGGACAGACATTCCTCATCACGGCAGGCGTGTTCGGAGCAATGACCATCTACGGCTATTTCACTAAAAACAGCCTTGCACGATTCGGTTCGTTCCTCTACATGGCACTGATTGGCCTGCTCATCTGCATTGTCATCAATATCTTCCTGGCAAGCAGCACAATGGACTGGATTATCAGTTTCGTGGGCGTAGGCATCTTTATCGGCCTTACAGCATGGGACACTCAGAAAATCAAACAGATGATTATGATGGACGGCGGAGCCAATACTGGTAAAATCGCCACTCTCGGCGCATTGAGCCTCTATCTTGACTTCATCAACCTGTTCCTCTATCTGCTCCGTTTCTTCGGTGCAAGCCGCGACTAAGAAAGTTAACAGACACAACAAATACCCGAGGGAGACCAAAAGCCAACGCGCTTCTGAGTCTCCCTCGGGATTTTTTCACCACACACGAAACGAAGATGCGCAGTTTTGCGAAGTTTTCTGTAATTTTGTAGGTATGACTGGGATTGAACGCGTGTTGGGCGAGGAAATTCTACGGCAGCTCCCCTACGACCCCAATGCGCAACAGATGGAGCTTATTGCGGCGTTCTGCAAGTTTGTGATGGACCCCGACCCTCGTTCGGTGTTCCTGCTGAACGGCTATGCGGGCACGGGAAAAACGTCGCTGATGAGCGCACTGGTGAAGGCGTTGTTGAAAATGGAGCGTAAATCGGTGCTGCTTGCCCCTACGGGACGTGCGGCAAAGGTGTTCGCCTCCTACTCCGGCCACAGTGCATTCACCATCCACCGCAAGATATACCAGAGCAAGCGTTTCAATCCCGAAGCGTTCAACTATTCGCTTGCCCACAATAATCATAAGGACACGTTCTTTATCGTCGACGAAGCGTCGATGATTTCCAACACGCCGGGCGAAAACGCCGTTTTCGGAAGCGGCTGTCTGCTCGACGACCTGATTCTCTACGTCTACAACGGCATGGGCTGCCGACTGATCCTACTCGGCGATGTGGCACAGCTCCCTCCGGTGGGCTATGCGGAAAGTCCGGCACTGTCAGCGGCAGTGCTGCAAGGCTACGGGCTGAAGGTATATACCTACACGCTGACAGAGGTGGCCCGACAGCAGAAATCGTCGGGAATTCTGCACAATGCTACAGAAATACGCAACATTCTTTCTTCCGGACAGCTTGCCCCTCCCACTATCCACGTAAGCGGATTCGACGACATGGAGGTGGTTTCAGGCGAATTTCTCGCGGAAAAAGTGGCGGACTGCTATGCCGCCGACGGGCAGGACGAAACCATCATCGTCACCCGCTCCAACAAGCGCGCCACGCTGTTCAACCAGGGCGTGCGCGGACGTGTGCTGTATATGGAGGCGGAAATTGCCACCGGCGATATGCTTCTCGTGGCTAAGAACAACTATTTCTGGGCGGAAGAATACGACAATATCGACTTTATCGCCAACGGCGACATCGCCGTCGTGCGGCGCATTTCCAACTTCACGCATCTCTACGGCTTCCGTTTTGCCGATGTGACGCTGGAGTTTCCCGACTACGGCACGGAAATCGACGCAAAAATCATCCTCGACGCGCTCTACACCGACACGCCGGCACTGACACGCGAGCAGAACAACATGCTCTATCAGCAAGTGATGGAGGACTATGCCGACATTCCCCGCAAAAGCGAGAAATTCAAGCGGCTGAAAAAAGACCCGTATTTCAATGCCCTGCAAGTGAAGTTTGCCTATTCTATTACCTGCCACAAGGCGCAGGGCGGCCAGTGGAAAAACGTGTTTATCGACATGGGCTACCTGCCGGAAGAAGCCTACCGGAACGTGGACTTCTACCGCTGGCTTTATACCTCGTTCACCCGTTCCTACGGGAAAATATATCTTATCAATCCCCCGTTGGAAACCGACTGACAGGAAAGAATTTGGAGGCCGGAGTGTGTATTTTTCATGCCCTTCTGCTTTTGGATTTCAGTTGCGTAAACTTAACTATAAGATATAACCTCACATTACCCGTTTTTTCGTTTCACCGGCCCCCAATCCAATTCGTTGTCCTATCCGCAATAGAAATAGCGGCGGACGAGTTCCATTATCTTTTCGTCGTTGCCTTCCAGTTCCTTACGGAGCGAAGCATCGCGGTAGTCGGAAAGCATCTTTATCAGTCCGTCGACCATGCGCGGCGAGAACACCCCATAGCGTTCGTAGACGGCACGCTGCCGTTTCAGGCATTCAGCCGACTCCTCGCACGAAGCCGGAAGCTGGCTGAGGCGTGCCAGAACATCCTTATGCTTTTCGTCGAAAATGTTGACATCCACATAGCGGTCGCGCGCATACTGCACGCCGTTTTCCATTTCAAATCCGTGGCGGGCGGCTACGGTCAGTCCGGCCAGCAGCAGATAAATGTCGGCAGAGCCGTCGGGACAACGGAATTCCACAGTCTGCTTCAGGCTGACATCAAGATTCGAAGGTTCTTCCAGCGGATTGGCGTCGCACACCATACGGTTGGCACCGGCGCTCCAACCGAGCGGCACACGCACCAGCACAGAACGGTTGCGGTCGCCCCAACAGATATTTGTCGGCGCCTCCTGATGCGGCACAAGGCGGAAATAGGATGTAGGATTCGTATTGCCGAAAGCCGTCAGCGAAGGAGCAAGGTCGAGATAACCGGCAATGGCCTTCAATGCGTTTTCCGACAGCGTTCCGTCGGCATTCACCATCGCATTCCTGCCGTCCTTCATCAGGCGCGTATGCACATGCAGTCCGCTGCCTGCCTTTCCGACAGTGATTTTCGGTGCAAACGTAACGTCCACACCGTATTCGTAGGCCAGCGTGCGGATAATCCATTTCGCCACCATCAGCTGGTCGGCGGCATCCTCAAGCGTTGTGGGAAGGAATTCAATTTCATTCTGTTCGTACATCTTTCCGTCCTTCGTGAAATTGCCCACTTCCGAGTGTCCGTATTTAATCAGTCCACCTGCTTCGGCTATATATTTCATGGCTGTGGCACGCAGTTCCGCACCCTTGTTGAAAGGCGTTGACTCATGATAGCCCTTCTGGTCGGCAGCAAGATACAAATCTTCCAGCGGCGAAACCACATAGTATTCCAGTTCGCCCATCACATGGAACGTCAGCCCCGTGACGCGCTGCAATTCACGGTGTGCCTTGCGCAACGTGTATTCCGGCGACATTTCCAGCGGTGTGCCGTCCTTCGTGTAATAGCTGCAAAGAATATCGAGGGCCGGAATTTCGCTGAACGGATTCAGGAAGGCCGTACGATAGCGCGGCACGACATAGAGGTCGCTTGAACCCGCCTCGATATAAGGGAAAAGACTTGAACCGTCGACACGTTCGCCACAGGTCAATATGCTGTCCAGATAATCGTCGTCATTGATGATGAAATTCAAAGTTTTCAACCGCCCGTCAGCCCCCGGATAACGGAGATTAATCATTTCAATGCGGTTTTCCTTCACAAAGCGTACAAGGTCGGCTTTCGTGAACTCTTGCGGACGCTTCATCAGGAAGCGTACCAGCGGATTAGGATTCATCTCGAAATTCATAGTACTGTTTAAGTTTTCGTTTCTACAAATATAAAAATCCGTCTACACAAAAGCAACGAAACGCGCCCAAATATTTGGCGTTATAACATCTTTTAAATATCATTTTGTCACTCATATTATTTAAAATGGCATATTTTCATAATTCATCAAAAGCAAATTGTCACCTCTATACGAACAGCCACTGCCGAAATTAGGCAGACGTAACGAAGTATAACTAATTTTTCTTTCAATTGAGGGAAAAATGTGATATTTTTGTAGTTCGGAAACTAAGCAGATTTATGAAAATATTTACGTCGAACGATATAAGGAAACTTGATCAGGCCACCATCGAAAAGGAAGGCATCCGTTCCATCGACTTGATGGAACGTGCCGCAACAATGGTTGCCAACGAAATCATATCCCGCTGGGACAACACTCAACGCATCATCATATTTGCAGGACCGGGCAACAACGGAGGTGACGGCCTTGCTGTGGCAAGAATGCTTATCGAAAAAGGATTCATGCCCATAATTCTGCTTTTCAATACGGAAGGAAAACTTTCGCCCGACTGCGAAACCAACAAGAAGCGGCTTCTGCAACTCAACTATCCGATACAGGAGGTGAACCGCGAAATCACTCTGCCGAACATCACGAAAAACGACGTTGTTGTCGACGCCCTGTTCGGAAGCGGTCTTTCGCGTGCGCTTGTAGGCGGCTACATGGCACTGGTGCGTACCATCAACGAGTCGGAAGCCTTTGTCATTTCCATCGACGTGCCTTCGGGACTCTTCGGCGAGTTCAACAAGAGCAACATGCGCCGCAACGTGGTGCACGCCAATCTGACGCTCACCTTCCAGTTCCCGCGCCTTTCCTTCTTCTTCTCCGAAAATGCCGAATGCCTCGGCGAATGGAAAGTGCTGGACATCGGGCTGGACAAGGAAGCCACCGAAACCATCCCGACCAACAACTATCTGATTGACGAAGAAGGCGTGCGCAAAGGCCTGCGGCCACGCAATCCGTTTTCTTCGAAAGACAACTACGGCCGCATCTACATTGCCGCCGGAAGTTTCGGTATGATGGGTGCCGCACTGCTGTGTGCCAAGGCTGCCATGCGGAGCGGAGCCGGCGTGGTTACCGTCCATGCGCCTTCCTGCGGATACATCGTCACGCAGACAGCACTGCCGGAAGTGCTTTTCGACGAGGACGCCAACAGCCGCTTCATTTCGAAAATCCAGCCGCACCCGAAAACATCGGCCATTGCCATCGGCCCGGGTATCGGACGGCAGGATGCCACCATCAGCGCACTCAGCCGGTTTCTGAAGGAAGCCAAATCGCCGGTCGTGCTCGATGCCGACGCACTCAACTGCATCGCCGAGCAGCCGACCATGCTCAACGACATTCCGCGCAACTCCGTCATCACTCCGCACATCGGCGAGTTCAACCGCCTGTTCGGTGAAACCTATAGCGACGAAGACCGCTACCTGAAAGCTATCGACATGGCACGCACGCTGAAAATATACATCATCCTGAAAGGCCACTACACCATGGTGTTCCGCCCCGACGGGAAGGTTTACTTCAACAATACGGGCAATGCAGGAATGGCCACAGCCGGAAGCGGCGACGTGCTGACGGGCATCGTTACCGCCATGCTCGGACAAGGCTACCAGCCGCATATCGCCACGACTCTTGCCACCTTCATCCACGGCTATGCCGGCAATCTCGCCCGGCAGCAGAAAGGCGAAGTGGGCATGATGGCGAGCGACATTGTGGAAAACATCGGTCCGGCCTTCAAGCTGCTGATGGAAACACCAACCAAAACGAATCAATAACGCTAAAAACAATATTTTATGAGGAAACTTCGTAACGCGATTCTGTTCGCATCTGCGCTCATCGCTTTGCAGGCAACAGCTCAGGAAACCCAAAAGCTGACCGCAAACAAGCACAACGAATATGGCATCATCTACTCGCTGCCTGTCACTCATCTCAACATTGAAGTAGAAGCCGTGAAAACCGTAAAAAAAGCCGGTCCCTACTATAAATACGCCAAAAAGTATTTGGGGGTCAGCAAGGTGATTTCCCACGACTCACAGACCTGGGAAATCAAGAGCATCAAAATCACTCCTTACGGTGTGCCCAACAAGGACAACGAATATCTCATGAAGTTCAAAAGCGGCTCTGTGCCCTATCTGCTGTTGGATGCAGAAGGACTGCCGCTCGCTATCAATACGGAAGTCGACGAATCGGTTGTAAAGCGCAAGCGCAACCAGTTTGACGATCAGGAAGGCTATAATCAGGCTGAAATTGCGAGCACCTACTCCGAGGAGATGGTGGCAAGCGAATCGACAATGAAAAGCGCGGAAGCCACTTCCCTGCGCATTTTCGAACTTCGCGACAGCAAGAACGACCTGGCATCGGGCAATGCCGACCAGATGCCGCCCGACGGCCAGTCGCTCAAACTCATGCTTGACGAACTGACAAAACAGGAAGCCATCCTCACTTCGCTCTTCCTCGGAACGACAACCACGGAAACCAAGGTGTTCCGCTTCGACTATGTTCCGACCGAAGATGTGCAAAAGGAAATCATATTCCGCGTGTCGGACTTCAACGGCATTGTGGACAAAAACGACCTGAGCGGCGACCCTGTTTATCTTGACCTGGAAATTACCGCACGCGGCGAACTGCCGGTAGACGACAAAGGAAAAGAAAAGGAGATTCCGAAAGGCGCCGTCATGTACAACATCCCGGGCAAGGCAAACGTGACGCTTACCTACAACGGCAAGCGCATGGCACAGGAAACCGTACAAGTGGCTCAGTTTGGTGTAGACTTCGGCCTTGAACCCAAAATGTTTACCGACAAGAAAGCACCGGCCTACGTGATTTTCAATCCTGAAACCGGAGCCATCAAAGAACTTGGCACTACCGTTCCTAACCAGGAATGAGGCAAACCGACTGATTATAATACAATATATTCTCTTCATATTCCGTTTATTATACAAATTGCAAGGAGTATGAAGAGAATATTTTTTATCTGCACATTTCTGTGCGCCTTTTTTGCAGCACAGGCACAATGGAGTTTCGGAGTTAAAGCAGGCTTGAACAGCGCAAAAATCAATTACCCGGGAACCATCGAAAACCCGTCCAATCTGACAGGCATCAACCTGGGTGGCGTAGCGACCTATCAACTTAACAAGTGGTTTGACTTGCAGGCAGAATTGACCTACAACCAATTGGGCTATCTGGAAAGGGATGTTATCCTCAGTGATATCGGAGAGCCGATCGAAGACGGCGACATGAAATGCCGCCACCACTATATAAGCCTGCCTGTACTGGTGAAATTCTTCCCCATTAAAGGGTTCAATATTCAATTCGGTCCCCAATTCGGATACATGGCCAGCAGCCAGACAAAAGTCAACGGATACGACGAGCCGATAAACCCCGACTACAATAAATTTGATTTCAGCCTTGCGTTCGGCGTAGGCTATGAATTCGATTTCGGCTTGTTTATCGACACCCGCTATATGCTCGGACTAACCCCAACCATCCACAACATGGAATCATGGGAAAACCGCGCCTATTCGCTCAGCGTAGGCTACCGGTTCTATATGTAGGAATAAATACGAGAAAACAAGAGAAAGAGCATCAGGCTTTGCCGTTGAGGGCGTCGGGAAGCACGCGACAGGCACCGATATAGCGTTTTGCATAGTAGGCGTCGGTCGACGATGACACTGTCACACCTTCAGAACAACTGGCGTGAATGAACGAGAATTCGCCGGTCTGATGGTTGACCTGCGTTACAATACCCACATGGCCGATGCGTTTCGAAACCTTCCGTCCGGAGAAAAACACCAGGTCGCCTTTATGCAGGTCCTTGCTGTCGGCAATTGCTGTCTCCTTGTCATACTGCATGCGCGACACACGCGGAAGGTCGATATTCAACCCCTTAAATACATAGGAAGTGAAACCCGAACAGTCAAAACCGTATTTCGGGCTCATTTTTCCGTATCTGTACGGTGTTCCCAAATACTGCATAGCCTCTGCCACTACATCCCTGCCATGCACAGCTGACGGTTTTTCCTTTAAAAGTTCTTGAGCGGAAATTCCGGCACACTGCACAGAAAGCAGCAGAATAAACAGAAAAGCTATACGTTTCATCATAATTCAAAGGGATTTTAATCGGTTTCATTACAAATTTAACCACCCCGGTTCAAAATCGCAACCGAATCCGCCCTGCCGTTCACACACGTTAATTGAAATTAATATGCGCTTTCACGCTTTCTCAGTTTTTAACTAAAATGCTTTCACACTCACTTAAATTCCCCCTTAACGGCATCAAAAAACAAAGCAGCCGGCGGAAAATCCGTCGGCTGCCGATATATATTGTCCAAAAATTCTGACTGCATTACATGCGTTCCGGCACTTCGATGCCAAGAAGCCACATGGCGCGCTTGATAATGTCGCCTACGGTGCGTGACAAGTTCAAGCGGAAAGCACGAACATCGGCATTTTCCTCGCGAAGGATAGAGAAATCGTGATAGAACTGATTGTATTCCTTCACCAGGTCGTATGCATAGTTGGCAATCAAAGCAGGGCTGTAAGTGCGTCCGGCTTCTTCTACCTGGCTCGGAAAATCGGTCAGACGCTGAATCAGCGACACTTCCTTCTCGCTCAATACTACGGCATCCGCATTGTAGGCTTCGCTGATTCCGGCTTCGGCTGCCTTGCGCAGCACTGACTGGATACGTGCGTAAGTATATTGAATGAACGGACCTGTATTGCCGTTGAAGTCGATAGATTCTTTCGGGTTGAACGTCATGTTCTTGCGTGGGTCAACTTTCAGGATAAAGTACTTCAATGCACCCAAACCGATGATTGAAGCAATCTTGTCGGCTTCTTCCTGCGTGCAGTTGTCAAGTTTGCCCAGCTGCATGGAAGTTTCCTTGGCAGTGTTCACCATTTCGTCCATCAGGTCGTCGGCATCAACCACTGTACCTTCACGCGACTTCATCTTGCCTTCCGGAAGCTCCACCATACCGTAGGAGAAGTGAACAAGGTCCTTGCCCCATTTGAAGCCCAGCTTGTCGAGCAGGAGCGAAAGCACCTGGAAGTGGTAGTTCTGTTCGTTGCCCACCACATATATCATCTTGTCGATAGGATAGTCCTGATAGCGGAGTTTTGCCGTACCGATGTCCTGAGTCATATAAACGGAAGTACCGTCGCTACGCAGCAGGAGCTTGTGGTCAAGACCGTCAGCCGTAAGGTCGGCCCATACGGAATTGTCTTCCTTGCGGTACATGATGCCCTTTTCAAGGCCTTCAAGCACTTTTTCCTTGCCTTCAAGATAAGTTTCGCTTTCGTAATAAATCTTGTCGAAATCAACGCCCATGCGCTTGTAGGTTTCGTCAAAACCGGCATAAACCCATTCGTTCATCATGCGCCACAGCGAACGCACTTCCTCGTCGCCGGCTTCCCAACGGCGGAGCATCTCACGCGCTTCCTGCATCAACGGAGAAGCGGCCTCAGCCTCTTCCTTTGTCATGCCCTTGGCTTCCAGCTCTGCTACCTCTGCCTTATAATGCTTGTCGAAAGCCACATAGAAATCACCGATAAGGTGGTCACCCTTCTTTCCTGAAGATTCGGGAGTAACGCCGTTACCCCACTTTTGCCAAGCCAGCATCGACTTGCAGATATGGATACCGCGGTCGTTGACGATGTTTGTCTTCACCACCTTGTTGCCATTGGCTGCCAAAATACGCGAAAGACTGAATCCCAACAGGTTGTTGCGCACGTGTCCGAGGTGCAAAGGCTTGTTCGTGTTAGGCGAAGAATACTCAATCATCACCAGTTTGCTGTCGGGAGTTGCCTTACGGAAACCGTAGTCAGGCGTTTCGCTGACATGCTCCAGCACATTCAGCCAGAATTTCGGTTCGATCACAATGTTCAGGAAGCCCTTCACCACATTGAACGCCTTCACTGCATCGCAGTGAGCCACGAGATATTCACCTATTTCCTGCGCTGTGGCTTCAGGAGCCTTTCTCGAAGCCTTTAGGTAAGGGAATACGACAACCGTCAGGTTGCCCTCAAATTCTTTTCTCGTCGTTTGCGGGACGATGCTTGATGCGGCCACTTCCACGCCATACAGGGCTTTCAAAGCCTCCGCAACAGCGGAAGAAATAATGTTATCGATTGACATTTTCTATATGTTTTGTCTTGTTAATAATCCCAATTAGAGCCACTAAGGCATTATAAAGTGCAAAGATAGTGCAAGCTGAGCGAAGAAAAAAGAGCTTGCTCATTTTTTTCTTCCGAAGCGCAGCCTATCTTATGCAAAGACAGTGCAAATCGAAACAAAATCAAATAAGCATCGCTAAATTTGTTTTGTGACATACCGTCAATTAAGAAATATAAAATCAGGAGACACCCCTCGGCGGGATGCCTCCTGACATCAACATATAATTAGATAGAGTGAAGTATTGCTACTTCTTGCAATATTTCAAGGGTTCGGCAAATGTCTTGAACGTGTCGAAGTCTGTACCATAAGGAGCATACACAACAACGCGGCTGCCGTATTTATCGGAATAGAACGAACGGATTTCCACTGTTTCATCCGTCACTTCCAGCGTATTGCGGTATATAAATTCCTCCTGATTGACGGTCACATAACGTTCGGCAAGGAATTTGCCCAATTCTTCCTCATTCCCCTCGGTGATGGTTGCAACAGAAGCCAACAGGTTGTCGTCATCATCGAAGCAGAAATAGAAGTACTTCGAAGCCTCAACATCCAACGTTTCATACACCAGACAATTGTCCTCCTCTTTGAACGGCTCACCGTACATCTTCTCTACGGCATAGCGCGTGGAAGGAAATTCGTAGTAAGGCTCCACATAAAGCGTATAGCGCGGAATGACTGATACCTGTATGAATTCCTTGACGGCAGATGTCGACAGACGCACCTGAGTGTCGCCAACGTAGCGTGCTGTGACCAATCCGTTTTCATCCACTGAAGCGTAATAGTCGTTCAACGAAGAATACTGGATTTTTTGGCTGGATTCAGCCTCAATCTGTTTCTGTTCGCCCGGATAAAGGTGAATACGTTGCGGCGTATGGATAATCATGTTCGTATCTTCTTCGCATGAAGAGACTGCCAGCAAAAGGAGCAATAGTCCAAATAGTTTTCTCATCAATTTTTTCTTTTGAATCTTTTTTAAAAAAACAATACCATAAATCCGGCGGCAAAATTAATGAAAATTTTCACAACAGCCAGCATGATAGTAAAAAAGCAGACGCCGTTCCCGAGGAGGAACGACGCCTGCCGTTATGATTGAGTCATGCAAACTGTCTGCTTATTTGCTTTTCTTAGCAAGTTTGCGACGTTGCATAATGTATGCAATCGGAGTTGCTACATAGATTGTTGACAATGTACCGATGATAACACCGAACAACATTGCGAATGTAAAGCTGCGGATTGTTTCACCACCGAGGATGAAGATGCAGAGCAATACGAGAGCGGTTGTTGCTGATGTCATGATTGTACGTGTCAAAGTTGAGTTCAACGAGTGGTTGATAACTTCGCCACGATCCTGCTTCGGATGCAAGCCAATCATTTCGCGAACACGGTCGAATACCACCACTGTATCATTGATAGCGTAACCGATGATAGTAAGGATAGCGGCGATGAACGACTGGTCGATTTCCATTGAGAACGGAAGGATACCCCAGAACAATGAATAGAAACCGATAATCACGAATGAAGTGAATGCCAAAGAGCAGAACGCACCAACAGAGAATGAGAAGTCGCGGAAACGCAACAGGATGTAAAGTGCGATTGCAATCAGTGACAGCAATACTGCCCAGATAGCACCTTGAGTCATATCGGAAGCGATGCTCGGACCAACCTTTTCAGTCAATACGACACCTACAGTTTCGTTAGATACGCTGAAGTCTTCGTAGCTCATGCCGTTCAACTCATCCTGCAGACCTGTGTAGAGCATGTGCATTACTTCTTCGTCAACGCCTTCAGTTTCGTCAGCGATCTTGTAGTTGGTAGAAATACGAACCTTAGAATCGTTGTCGATAGTGATGACTGACAATGAAGATTCAGGGAAGAGCGGAGACAACTTGTCCTGAATGTCGGCAGTCTTGACTGCATGGTCGAATTGTACGATATAGTTGCGACCACCAGAGAAGTCGATACCCTTGTTGATGCCACGGAATACGAAAGAAGCAAGGATTACAACTGCAACAACAGCGATAATGATACCGGCTTTCTTGCGTTGAGCCAAGAAGTCAACCTTAGTGTTGGCAAGGAAGTTGCGGCTGAAGCTTGTTGTAAATGTCATATTTTCGTAACGCGGGTTCTTCAACAGTCTTTCGAATGCCAAACGTGACAAGAAGATAGCTGAATAGAACGAGCAGATAATGCTGATAAGCAATGTAGTGGCGAAACCTTTGATCAAACCAGTACCATAAACCAACAGGATGATGGCAGTGATTACAGAAGTCAAGTTTGAGTCGAAGATTGCAGAGAATGCGTTGCCGTAACCGTCGGCCAAAGCAGTCTTCACATTCTTGCCTGCGCGAAGTTCTTCCTTCGTACGTTCGAAAATCAACACGTTGGCGTCGACAGCCATACCGAGTGACAATACGATACCGGCGATACCTGACAAAGTCAATACTGCCTGGAAGGAAGCAAGAATACCCAATGTAAAGAACAAGTTGATGATCAAGCAGCAGTTAGCCACCATTGCCGGTACGAAACCGTAGAAGGCAATCATGAACAACATCAAAGCGATGATGGCGATTACGAACGACCATGCACCGGCTTCGATAGCCTGCTGACCGAGTGACGGACCGATGACGCTTTCGCTTACGATGTCAACCTTAGCAGCCATCTTACCGCTCTTCAACACGTTAGCCAAGTCACTTGCTTCTTCCGGTGTGAAGTTACCGGTGATTTGTGAGCGACCGCCTTCGATTACAGAGTTTACGTTAGGATAAGAATATACCTGATCGTCAAGAACGATAGCTACTGCCTTACCCAAGTTTTCCTGAGTGATTTGTGCCCAGCGGCGTGTTCCTTCGCCGTTCATTGTCATTGAAACAACATAACCCTGGAGGTTGTCGTAGTCGCTGCTTGCGTCTTCCACAACATCACCGCCCAAACGTGGCTTGCCGTTCTGAGTCTTCAATGCCACCAACTGATAGTAGCGTTCTTTTTCATCCACAGCCTTAACCGACCATGCGCACTTCAAGTTGGTTGGGAGCATCTGTTTTGCCAAAGCAGATTTCAAGATAGCGTTTACGGCAGCAGTATCCTGTACGTTTACAAGACCGATAGCCGGGCCACCTACGCCACCTGCCGACCAAAGCATTTCAGCCAAAGTCTTCACAGCCGGAGCAGCAGCCGGTTTGGCAACTGAATCGTTGGCAACAGCGGCTGAATCAACAGCTACTGAATCTGCAGGGGCAACAGCTGCAGCGTCAGCCGAAGCAGCCTGCTTTGCAGCAGCTTCGCTCAACTGAGCCAATGCACCCTGAATATCCTGCATTGTATATGTTTCATAGAATTCGAGGTTAGCTGAACCCTGGAGGAGCTTGCGGACACGTTCCGGTTCCTTGATACCCGGAAGTTCGAGAAGGATTTGTCCGTCGCGTTCCATCTTCTTGATGTTAGGAGCAACCACACCGAAACGGTCGATACGTGTACGCAATGTGTTGTACGAGTTGTCGACCATAGCGGTAACCTCTTCTTTCAAAATTTGTTCTACCTCTGCGTTAGAAGCACCCGGATTTACACGTTCGATAGAACGGAAAATCTGAGCAAGGCTTCCGCCCGGTGCCAGACGTTCGTATTCGGCACGGAAACGAGCAACGAAATCTTTGTCCTTGCTCTTGTCGGCCAATGCGATGGCTTCATTGAATTTCGGGTCCGGATTTTCTTTAGAAAGTGTACGGAGAATGTCAGGTACAGAAATCTGCAATGTTACATTCATACCGCCTTTCAAGTCAAGACCAAGACCGATTTGCTTCTCACGCGCTTCATTGTAAGTGTAGCCTAAGTACACTTTTTCGTTACCGATAGAATCCAAGTACGTCTTGTATGTGTCCTTGTATTTCTGAGAATCTACATTCGGGTCAACCTTTGCAGCATAGGCTGCAGCATCTTTTTCAATGCTGCTTGTCACGAAAGTGAACGACATGTAGAACACGCATACAAGAACCAACAGAACTGTAAGGACTCTGATAAAACCTTTACTTTGCATTTGTGTTTAGTTAATTTATATTAATTTTTAAATTTACGTATTTTTATCAGCGTGCAAATATACATTATTTATTTCAAGATGAAAAAAAATAATCGGTGTTTTGCTTTTTTTCTAACGGTATTCGTAGGTTGTCTATTGTTTTTGACGGTTGGTTTTGCCGTTTTTTGTATCTTTACACCGCATTTCCGTCTGGGTATGCCTTTTACATAAATCTCCTATTCATAAATTAATATGAACTTACACAAATCTCTATATCCGCTTTTTGCCCTTGTGCTGCTGTCGATAGTTTATTCGTGCGCCAGTCCGGGCAATCCTTCGGGAGGCCCGCAGGACAAGACTCCGCCTATTTTCATCAACAGCCACCCGAAGCCGAACGCCACCAACGTCAACAACCAGAAACTGGAACTTATATTCGACGAAATCGTGACGCTGAAGGACCCGTCGACGAAAATCATCGTCTCTCCGGCGCAGACCGAACAGCCGAAAATCACGGCCAACGGACGAAAAGTGACAGTCGAAATCATCGACACGCTTCTCGAAAACACGACCTATACCGTCGACTTTTCAAATGCCATACAGGACAACAACGAGGGTAACCCGCTCTATAATTTCGCGTTCGCATTCTCGACCGGCGAGCAGATTGACACGATGCGCGTTTCGGGCATCGTGCTCGACTCCCACACGCTCGAACCGATGCAGGGAGTGGTAGTCGGCCTGCACGACGACCTGTCGGACTCGGCATTCTTCAAGACCAAGATGAAGCGCGTGGCGCTCACCAACGACCGCGGCCAGTTCACTATCCGGAATCTGAAACCGGGCAAATACCACATTTTCGGACTGAAGGACCTCGACCGCGACTATAAGTTTGCCAATCCGACGGAGGACATTGCCTTCTGCGACAGCATCATCATCCCGGCAGTGGAAATGACGGAATCAGCCGACACGGTCTACAATCTGGAAAACGAAATTGACACCATCATTCCTCGGATGAAGCCGCGCTATCTGCCGAACGACATTCTGCTGAACATGTTCAACGAAAACAGAATGGCACAATACATGTCGAAGTACTCCCGTCTCGACTCTACAAAAATCTCCGTCATATTTGCCGCCCAATCGGACACACTCCCGCAACTGCGCATCATCAACAAGCAGCCGGAACCGACCGACTGGTACACGCTGGAACGCTCGCAGCACAACGACTCGCTGACCTATTGGATTACGAAGCCGGAACTGGTTTCGTCCGACTCGCTGCGCATCGAGCTGCGTTCACTGCGTACGGATACGGCCAATAATCTCGTATGGGGAACCGACACGCTGAACTTCAATTTCCAACGCCCGAAACCGAAAAAGCCTGAAAAGAAGAAAAAGAACGACACCGTACCCGAAATTCCGAAAACTCCGCACTTGAGTCTCGGACTGGTTGGCGGCACAACGGTAGAGGTCTACGCACCTTTATATATTGAGACACCTACTCCGATTGACTCGTTCTCCACAGCAGCCTTCCACCTCGACATCAAAGTGGATACGCTCTGGAACGAAGTGAAGGACTTCAAAGTGACCTTCCGCGACTCGACCATCAACCGACGTACGCTCAGCCTCCGCCAGAAATGGGAACCGGGAGCCAGCTACAAACTGCGCATCGACACAATCGGTATTACCGACATTTACGGACTCTTTACGGCACCGTTCGAGCAGGAATTCTCTGTCCGCGCCATAGAAGAATACGGCAACCTGACGTTCAACATCACCGGCCTGCCACAGGATACACTGGCCTGTGTCGAACTGCTTTCCGGCTCCGACGAACCGATACTGACCGTACCAGTGAAAGACGGCCGCGCAGTGTTCCTCAACCTGCTTCCGGCAAAATATTATGCACGTCTGTTCATTGACCGCAACGGCAACGGAAAATATGATACGGGCAACTATGCCCTCCGACTGCAACCGGAAGAAACCTACTACTACCCCGGCTATGTCAACTTGAAAAAGAACTGGGATGTGGAACAGACATGGGACATCTACGCAACCCCTGTCGACAAGCAAAAACCGGAAGCCATCAAGAAGAACAAGCCGGAACGGAAAAAATGGGAAGAAGCTGAAAAGAAACCGACCACCGAAGAAGAGGAGGACGAAAGCGGATTCAACAACTTCGACGACCCGAACGACCCCAACCAGCGCCGCTTCAACCAACAGCTTAACGGAAGCTACTATTAAACAACCATTCATAAAAATAAAACAAGGACAGCCTGCCGCCGCAAGCTGTCCTTGTTTTATTTTCCCATACAGAATAGGCTATACCGCCGCTCCTATTGTTTTTCAGTCTTTTCCTTAAACCGGCTGCACAGCGACACCAATATGTCGCAAACCTTCTCAACAGGCACGACGCCGGTGTTTATCATCAGGTCGTAGTGTTCGGCCATTCCCCACTTCTGCCCCGTATAGTATTCGTAATGCGCGCGGCGGCTGCGGTTCACGCGTTTTATCTCGCCGGCGGCCTCATCGGCTTTCAATCCATATTCCGACACGCAACGGGAACAGGCACTTTCCAAGTCGGAATAGCAGAACACCCTTATCACACGGGGATAGCCCTGCAAAACGAAATCGGCACAACGCCCGACAATAACACACGACTCTTTTTCCACCAGCTCACGTATAATCTTGCTCTCAGCCACAAACAGCACATCGTCAGGCGACAGGCTTTTTTCCAGCAAGCTGTCGCTCTTTCTGCCTTGAATGCATTTCAGCCAATAGGAAGGCAACTGCTGTTCGTGCACCTTTATGTAAGTTTCGTCAATGCCGCTCTGTTGCGCTGCCAAATGAAGGAATTCCTTATCGTAGAGCTTCACGCCCAACTTCTTGGCCAACATTTCGCCCAACACATGTCCGCCACTGCCGTATTCACGCGCTATCGTTACGACAAAATGCGGTGTTTCCTTTCCAACGGCAACCGGCATCGGTACGGACGCTCCAATCCATCTGTCCAGGAAACGATAGTACGGACTGACAAAATGCACAATCGGACCGACCAGCAAGGCAGTAGCCACTGTACCTTCGCGCACGCCTTCAATGGTTTCGAGAAAGATCAGTGACAAAAGGCAGGCAATACACACCAGCGTCACATCGAATCCGAGCTTCATAAAACCGAACTCTTTCCGAAAGTGTCGCGAAATGACCTGAACAAAATATTCGCCAGCCATCATGGCGGCATCGGCCTTTACCTCGAGTGCGATGCCTAACGCCAGAATCACACAACCGATGAGCAGCACCACCAACTGCATGACATAAGCCACGGGGTTCAGCCAGAAAAGCAGGTTCATCGACACGTCGATAAACGTACCGAAACACAGCGAAATAGGAATCTGAAGCAGGTACATCCGCAAATCGCCGCGCAGCTCGGCACGCGTCATAAGCGGCAACTCCAACACGACAAACAGGAGGTTCAGCAGAATTGTCCACTGTCCGATGGTAAAGGGCGTAAACATGCTCAGCACATAAGTGACGCTCGTTATAGGGGATGTTCCCAACATGGCCTTGGTAATAAAGGCAATACCGAACGCATTGACAAACAATGACACCAAAAACAAAGCATACCGCCGCAACATGGTCTTTTTCATATGCACACGTATTAAAACAGCTGCAAAGTTGGTGTCATTTTCTCCATCTCCTTTCATAAAATTACGACTAATATTGGTCAGAAACGAAACACTCCCTATTTTTGCACAGCAAAGCGACATTCCAATGAACGACTCGGCAGTAATCAGCATAAACAGCGACAGCATAACAGTCCGACAATCCTCCGGCAGTGCAGAAAGCACACTTTACGAAAACGGATTCCACCTTATTTTCGTTACAAACGGAACAGTTGAATTTTCATCAGCGGCAGGAACCGCCATTGCCGCATCCGATAGCCTCATCCTGCTCACTCCAAGCATGTCGGCACGCATCACACGCAAAGACAATGGTGCGCGGACAACAGTGGTCCACATCGTTCCCAACTATTTCGACAGCCTGCCCGACGGACAATTGATGTACCAGCAGTTTTCCCAATATATGGGCCGGGACAGCCTGCCCGTCTTTCGACTGTCACCGGAAAATGCCCGCAACATGTACCGCACCATAGCCCTGTTCAACGAACAGTTGAACCGTTTCCGATTCTACCGCATCGGTACCCTGCGGCATATCTGTAGCCTGCTGTTGCTCCAAATTGCCGAAACGCTCCACAGCTACGAAGAAGAAACCACTGTTTGCCTGCGCCATTCCGACGATATTTTCCGAAAATTCAAGCAAATGGCCCACGAGTATTATTCATCGCACCACGACATCGCCTTTTATGCCAACCGGCTGAACATTTCCACCACCTATCTGTCGCGGATTGTAAAGCGGACAAGCGGCAGAACCGTCCATGCCCACATTTCCGAACTGCTTATGGCCGAAGCCAAACGCCTGCTCGAAAGCACCGACTTGGACATCAAAGCCATCGCCGACCGGCTCGGCTTCTCCGACCAGTCGACCTTCGGGAAATTCTTCAGCCGCTCCCAAGGCACATCCCCCCGCAAATTCCGCCTCAAAAAATAAAAATACCACCTCAAAGGTGGTACAAACGCAACAAGGTGGTATATTTTCCCTCTTTTATACCACTTTTTCGGGTGGTATATTTGCTCACAAGTGGTATATTTAATATCTTTGTAGATGGCAGCACGACCTGAATAAAAAGCATATCACATGACACAACTTGAGAAGACATACCACCAATGGCTTAATGCACAACCCCTTTCTGCCGACAACGAAAAACGGCTGAAGCGTAAATTCATGCTCGATTTCAACTATAACAGCAACCACATCGAGGGAAACACATTGACTTATGGCCAAACAGAGGTGCTTCTCTTGCTTGGAGAAGTTGTCGGTTCAGCCAAGATGAAAGATCTTGAAGAAATGAAAGCACACAATATCTGCCTGAATATGATTGAACAGGAAGCCGATTCCGACGATCCTCTAACAGAAACTTTCATCCGCCAAGTTCATCAAGTGATGCTACGCGAAGACTACAAAGTATATAGAAAGCTACCCGGCGGAGAAACGACAAGCTACACCGTGCATGCCGGACGCTACAAAACACGCCCAAACTCTGTTATCACACAGACTGGCGAACGCTTTGAATATGCTTCCCCGGAAGAAACTCCATCACTGATGACCGATTTGGTCAATTGGTACAACAATGCCGCTGAAGAAAAGAACTTGTCTCCCATACAACTGGCAGCATTGTTCCACTACCGCTATATCCGTATCCACCCGTTTGAAGACGGCAACGGCCGCATAGCCCGACTAATGGTCAATTTCATTCTACGACGACATGGATGGCCCATGTTGGTAATACGAAGCAAAAACAAGAAAGCCTATCTCAATGCGTTGGCTCTTTCTGATACAGCCGTCGGCCCGATACCTTCCGATGGAGCGCATGCATCAATACAGGCAATCGCCCCCTTTGCAAAATACATGGAAACGGCAATGGCAACCGACATAGCCTCCATGCTTGAATTTATTTCAGGCAATTCGGAAAGCATGTGGTGGTACGAAGGAGAAATTATTCACTTTACAACCGCTACGCCATCACGCATCCTTCATGTTCTCCAATCAGAACCGAACGCCAGCCTTACAGCAATTGCCACAACCCTCGGCATAAGTCGTTCTGCCATCCAAAAGCAAATCGACAACCTTGCTCAAAAAGGCTACATATCACGTCCGGAAGGCAAAAAACGTGGTTGGATTGTCAACGCCAAACAATAACCGCTGATGCAAATATACCACCTCACAGGTGGTACAAACGCAACAAGGTGGTATATTTCATAGCCTCTACTCTGCATACTTTCATTAAATTCATTAATTTTAATGCCTAAATACTACAACCCATGTCACAAACAGAAACGAGAAACAAGTTACTCGGCTGTCTTTACGGACAAGCAATTGGAGATGCTTTAGGCTTTGGAACAGAGGGAATGACAAAAGAAGAAGTCAAAAAACATTACCCTACAGGCCTAAAAACTTACAACAGCATCATACAGGACAACCGACGAAAAAACTGGCCGATAGGGAAATGGACTGACGATACGGAAATGATGTTATGTGCCCTTGAAGCTTTTGTCCACGACAAACAACTAAAAACAAAAACGCTTGCCCATATTTTTCTTGATTGGTACGACAGAATGGGCCATACCTGCGGCACACTGACAAAAAAGGCTCTTAATTTTGCTCCTCCCCTCTATGAACAAAATCCTGTTTCAATAGCAAAGCTTGTATGGGAACTCAAAGGATGCAACAATGCACCCAATGGAGGTCTAATGAGAACTTCCATAGTCGGATTGTGGCCAATTGACGTAGAACAAAATGCTGAACTTCTTTGCCAAATGACACATTACGACCCTCGTTGTGTCGGTTCTTGTGTCATCGCATCCAAAATAATTAACAACCTTGCATGGCACAACCGAATAATGGATGCCAAAGAATTAATCGAAATAGGAAACAAATACGATCATAGAATAGAAGAGTGGATTCATCTTGCCTATAACAGCACTAATATTTCTAATTTGCAACTTGACAACGAAGAAACAATGGCTTACACCTTACGGACTCTTTCCGCTGCTCTTTGGTGTTATTGGCATTCCGCCTATTTTGAAGAAGGATTACTTGCCATTGTAAACGAAGGAGGTGATGCAGACACAAACGCAGCCATCGCTTGCGCTATATTAGGAGCAAAATTCGGCTACGACACCATTCCCTCATACTATATTGAGAACCTTTTTGATGAAAACATCTACCGAACAAAATGTATTCCCTTTATAGAGTTAGCAATGTCAATCTAAAGCGCTCCTACTCCAGTTCCAGCAGGTGGGGCGGGTGGACAAGGTGGTGGGCATCGTCGAGGAGGGAGGCGTTGGAGAAGGTTGTGGCGGATTTGTGGAGAATTCCGTAGCTTTCGTGAGCGTGACCGAAAAGATGATAACGGGGGCTGATTTCGAACACTCGGCTGCGCAGGGAAGCATTTCCCCAATGTACGCCTGCTGAACGGTCAAGAATCATGACAGGCGGTTCGTGAGTGACAAACACGTCGACTGCATCGGGAATGAGGGTTTCGGGATGATTGTATCCCAACCCGAAAAAGCGCACGTCATCGATTTCGCAACCGCAGTCCTGCAAGAAATGCATTCCTTCGGGCAAATCCTCAATACCGCCGGCATCCCAAAGGCACAGGTCATGGTTGCCCGCCACAAAAATCTTATGGGCATACGGCAGTTCGGCAAACCAATTCAAAAAATCGAGCACTTCCTCTTCCGTTCCGGCCTCCGTAAAGTCGCCGCAATGAACAATTACATCGGCAGCCGGCAAATCTGCCAACTGCCGATGCAAGCCATGTGTATCGGATATTTGCAATATCTTCATCGTTCCACTATTCCAGACAATCGTCGAGCAGTTTTATGATTTGCTCCTTGTCCATTTTCTGACCGATAAATACGATTTTCTGCATACGGTCGCCATATTCAGGATCCCAGTCTCTCACCAGTCCCGGTTCCTGCTTCATCAGTTCGGCAAGTTCGTCGGCCGGAGCCGTAGCATACCATAGTCCGGCTTCTTTAATGGACTTCTGCTTGCCGGCCTGATCGAACAGATACGACATATCGCGATTGTCGGAGAAATAGCATACGCCTTTCGCGCGGATAACGCTCTTCGACCAATGTTTTGCCACGAAATAGTCAAACTTGTTGATGTCGAAAGCACGACGGCGGTAGTAGACAAACGTACTGATGCCGTACTCCTCCGCTTCACCTTCGTCGTGGTGGTGGTGATGATGGTGTCCGCATTCGTGGTCATGGTGGTCGTGATGATGTTCGTGCTCATCTTCATGCTTATGGTCATGATGATGGTGGTGTTCCTCCTCTTCCACCGGTCCTTCTATGCCGCGAATCCAACCTGCCGAAGTGGCAACCTTCTCAAAATCAAACATGCGGGTATTGAGAATCAGGTCGAGGTCAATATTTGCGTAGTCGCACTCGATAATCTCCGCACCCGGCTGAATAGTCTTGATAATCTGACGGATACGGCCCAGTTCTTCTGGTGTCACCTCTGAAGCCTTGTTCAAGAGAATCTTGTTGCAGAATTCCACCTGTTGGATAATCAGGTTTTCGATATCGTCCTCGGCAATGTCGGCTTTCGTCAGGCTGTCGCCGCAGGCAAATTCACTCTGGAAACGCAGAGCATCGACTACGGTCACGATGCAGTCCAGACGGCAGATGCCGTATTTGCGGTAGGCTTCGCCGAATGTAGGGATAAAACATACGGTCTGTGCAATAGGTTCCGGCTCGCAGATACCGCTCGCCTCGATTACGATATAGTCGAACTTCTCCGACTTCATCAGTTCAAAAATCTGGTCAATCAGGTCAGTTTTCAGCGTACAGCAGATACAGCCGTTCTGCAATGCCACCAGGCTGTCGTCCTTCTGGTCGACAACGCCGCCCTTCTGAATCAGAGAGGCGTCGATATTCACCTCACCCAAGTCGTTGACAATCACCGCAAAGCGAATGCCTTTGCGGTTTGTCAGAATATGGTTTACCAAAGTTGTCTTACCGCTTCCCAGATATCCTGTCAGAAGCAGTACGGGTACATCTTTCTTTTCCATAGCTATTTATATTGTCTATAAACTGTAGTTCAAAAACGAACGGATAAAGTTAGTGGGTTTCCGCCAAAATTCCAAACCTTTCTCCTTGTTTAGTGCGTACCAATCCAAAGGCACACCATACCGAACAATACGAGCAGAAGGTCGAGGGCTTTCGCGCGGAGATTCTTTTCGCGGAAAAGCATCGCACCGAAAAGGAAGGAGACGATGACACTGCCGCGACGCACCATCGACACAATCGAAATCATAGCGTCGGGATAGGACAAGGCGTAGAAATAGGCAAAGTCAGCCAACGAAAGGAAAATGCTGATAAGCACGATAGCCCATTTCCAGCGGAAAGGCGTGGTAGTATGGCGTTTGGGATACCAGAGCAGAATGAGAATCACCGCCATAATCAGGCACTGGTAAACGTTATACCAACTCTGCACCACCATTTTGTTGATGCCGATGCCGCCGTTTTCGGCAGGTGCGACAAGAAATTTGTCGTAAAGTCCGCTGGCGGCTCCGAGCAAAGCGGCTCCGACAAGGAAAAATATCCAGCGGTTATGGGAAAAGCGGATGCCTTCCTTCTTGCCGCTACGGCTGAGCAGATAGAACGAGGCAATGGCAAGCAGCACACCCGCCCACTGCCACAGGTTGAGTTCTTCGCCAAAGATAAGAAGCGCGCCGACGAGTGTCATCACCGGACGCGTAGCATTGATTGGCCCGACAATGGTCAGCGGCAAATGCTTGATGGCAAAATAGCCCAATATCCACGACGACAACACGATAACCGCCTTGAGCATGATATAGCGGTGCTCGTGCCAGCCGCACGCCGGAACATAAAGTTGCGACGAGGAGTCAATCCACCCCGCAGCCGAACCGACAATAAACGGAAGAAATATCAAACTGCAAAAAACGGTGTTGAGAAAAAGCACCGGAATAACGGCATTGTCGCGCAACGACGTTTTTTTGCATACATCGTAGCAGCCCAGCAGCGCCGCCGAAAGAAAAGCAAGTACAATCCACATAAAACCTTACATCTTTTTACCCCCAATCAGTCGTTAGAGTTTAGACCGATTTGGGTTTTACCGGGTGCAAAGTTAGAAAAGATTTTCCGAACAGAAGCGATTTCGCCGTGCAGGAAACGCATCGCGGCTATTTCCAGCAGTCGCCTTTGCCACGAAGATCGGGAATGTCGCCGTCACGGTACACGGGGTCCTTCACACCGTTGCGCTTCTGACGGCGGTAGTTTTCGAGCAGCAGGAACGCCTGGCGCGACAACAAGGCAATCGCCACAAGGTTGCAGATAGTCATCAGCGCCATCGTCACGTCGGCAAATCCCCAGGCAAGGTCGAGCGTCATCAGTGCGCCGCACATCACCATTGCCGCCACCAGCAGACGGTAGACAACGAGCACCGTGCGGCTCTTGGTCATAAACTGGATATTGGCTTCGCCATAATAGTAATTGCCGATAATGCTGCTGAAGGCAAAAAGCATAATGGCAACAGCCACAAACACATTGCCCACGCGCCCCACTTCGCTCTCCAGAGCCGACTGCGTAAGCTGAATGCCGTTGGCGTTCGAAGCGATGGCCGTATCACTAAGCAGAATGATAAATGCCGTACAGGTACAGATTATCAACGTATCGGTAAACACGCCGAGTGCCTGAATCAAACCTTGTTTCACAGGGTGGCTCACATGTGCAGTAGCCGCCACGTTCGGAGCGGAACCCATACCGGCCTCGTTGCTGAACAGTCCGCGCTTCATGCCCTGCACCAATGCAGCCGCCACGCCCCCGCCAAACGCCTGTTCCCAGCCGAAAGCGTTGCCCACGATGGTGGCAATCAACGAAGGTATATGCTGAATATTGGAAAGAACAACGAAAAGAGCCAACAGAATATAGCCGATTGCCATCACGGGCACAATCACGCCGCTGACATTGGCAATGCGGTGAACACCGCCGAAAATAATGCAAAGCGTCACCACTGTCAGCCCCACTCCCATCCAGAAAGGATCGATGCCGAAGGAATTTTCCCACGCGGCACAAATCGTGTTGCTCTGTACGGAATTGAATGCAAATCCGAAAGTAATGGAAATAAGCACGGCAAAGAGGATTCCCATCCAGCGTTTGCCCAACCCCTGCTGCATATAGTAGGCCGGTCCGCCGACAAACGATTTTTCGCCACGGGTCTTGTAGAGCTGCGCCAACGTCGATTCCACAAATGCGCTCGACGAGCCAAGCAAGGCAATGAGCCACATCCAGAACACCGCACCCGGACCTCCGATGGCAATGGCGGTCGCTACGCCGGCCAGATTGCCCGTACCGACACGGCTGGCAATCGACACCGCAAACGCCTGAAACGAAGAAATGTGCTTCTCGCCGTTCTTCGATTCTGGCTTGCTGTCGCCCAACAGACGCACCATCTCCTTCACCATCCTAAACTGCAAAAACCGTCCTCTGAACGTAAACCACAAGGCACAGCCGATAAGCATTATCGTCAACACATACGACCACAGCACATCGTTGACCGAGGCTATTATACTGTTAATCCATTCCATTCTTTTTCGTCTTGAACCGATGCGACATTGCATCTTATCTTATGCAAAGATAGCGAAAGTCGAAGGCAGAAAACCAAACTTGTTTGAGTTTTCTGCTGAGACGCATCTTATCTTATGCAAAGATATAGAAAGGTTAATATTAGACAGAAGAACAGAAGAACAAATTTTTCATGCTTGTCAATCCGTTTCCAATCCCACCTCAAGCAAAAGAAAAGTGAGTATTGTCACACAATTCGTAGGGACACGCCCCAGGTACGTCCGAACACCCACGCATCACATTCACCTATAATCCAAATATTTACAGAGTTGTCACACTCAATAAATCCGCCTCAACAATTTGTTAAATTAACACCATATAGTTAAAATCATGTTATAAAACACATTTTTATAGCACAGACTATTGGAGAATATAATTTCTCATATTAAATTTGCAGTACAAAAGATTGGTTTAGTAAACGCTTTCATAGGTATTAATTTTAGGTTTTTAAGGTTTATAATTATGAAAAAGATTGTTTTGAAAGCTGTTAAGTGGTATTTTACCACCACAGCTGAGGCTTACAAGTAAGTCTCTTTTATTTCGAGGAATTGTAATGATTTTAAGTTGTTCCAAGTGATTGGAGCAACTTTTTTATCTACCCACGGCAATAAAAAATGCTGCCGCGGAATGGTCCGCAACAGCATTTCAGCAAAAATATAATGATTCTAAATTCCCTTTTCCCTACACTCAGAGAAAGATTATTTATTCAACGACCATTTCCAGTCGTCGCCACTTTTAGCCAAATCCCAGTTGTCCGTTTCTTCACTTCCGTCATTGTAAGTAATTTTCACGCTTACCTTAGCCGTCATTCCGTCTTCCGAAATTTCTTCTTTTTCAATCACAGCGTCCTTGATGCCTCCCTTTTCTTCCAGTTTCTTCGACAGTTTGTCCTGTGCCATAGCCTTGAAACCGGTCTTGAATTCAGCAACTTCTTCAGCGGAAGTGCCTTCTTTGACATACATTTCGTCCATCAGCTTGTCGTAGTCAGAAGTTTTAATCATTTCCACATAGCTCAAAACAGCGTCACCCGGCGTTTTCGGAGATGAAGAACAGCCTACAAACACAAACAACGCAAGTGTTGAAAACAGTGCAAAAAACAGTTTTTTCATAATGGTTAAATTTTAAGTTATTAAAATGAATAAATTAACTCTACATCTTTCCGATTGTAAATGTCGGACGGCAAAATACACCGCTCGTCGCGCCCCGGAATAGGCACTTTCCTGATGACAGGCGGAACGAGGTCAAGCCCCGACTTTTTAAACACAAAGGTAATGAATTCCGTACAATACATCTTGGTCGTGTCCTCCAGGTCGTAGTTGTGGTCGAACAGCGTACGGCGGAGATACAAGTTGCGGGCCGATTTCAACGTAGGCCGTATATCAACAGAGTCGCATTTCAACCTGACGATGGCTCCCGCCGAAGCCCTTTCGGGAGAAAAGAAATCGCGTATCGATTCCATTTTCACGCGGTCGGGGTCACCCTGATAGTCGGGTTCTCCGGGCACGGCATGAATAACATACCAGCCGCTCTTGTCGCGCACCACCAGTCCAATGTGAGAATAAATGCCTCCTTTGTCAAGAAACAACACCGTGCGGCTCACTACTCCCGGACCGCAACGGAACACGATGTCACCCTCTTTCAGTTTTTCTTCCGGCACCTGATAGCAATAGGTTTCGGTTGAGCCGGAGCAGGCAAGAAATACCGGCAACAGCAACAGAAAAACGAGTTTAAAACAAATGGTTCTATGTATGTCTCTTGTGTATTTCATTATTGCAAATATATGGTTAAATAGGATTAAAACCCTATCAATCCGTCAAAAACTACCTTCCAACGCTTCAATTGCAGGAAATTATGCAGAATTTTCCACATTTTTATAGGCCGCGAGAGTGCTGACGCCGATATTCAGCAAATGTCATTCCAAACTCTCGGACAAAGCAGCGGCGGAAAGTGGACAGTGAATTGAAACCGCACGACTCCGCTATTTCGGCCATTGTCGTCTTTTCGTCGGACGACTCCAGCCGTGCCACCACTTTGCGAATTCGATAGGAATTGACATAGTCGTAGAAAGTCGTATGCAGTTCGTTATTCAAGTAGACGGAAAGATAAGTACGGTTTGTGCCGAGCAATGCCGAAAGGTCGGTAAGCGTCAGCCGCGAATTTAAGAACACCTCATCGGTCTCCATCGCTTTTTGCAACTGAACGGGCAAATTGCTCTGCGCGCCTACCGCATCCCCATTCCCCAGACTTTCTTCACCGGCAGGCTCATTGGCTGCATCTTCTGCCGCATCGACAAGATTACGCCGGAACAGATGCTTCAGATTGATATTGCCATAGAGCGGCACGGATTCCTGCATTTCGCCGAAATGGAAAATAAACGACCATAAAACAAGCGACGACAACAAGTAAATGACATCGGACAGGAAAGAATCGTAGACCACAGTCACCGACCAGACCAAAAGACAGATAAAAAATATGATTGTCGTGTATTTCAGCCACTTGATGTTTTTACGTGTCGTGTCGGAATAGTTGGCACGCAGAAAACTGTTATAGCGGCGCGCGGCAAAATATGTGATTACTACAAAAACTACGGAATAGACAATGGAATAGACAAGCATGACATCCACCCACACGGCATTCCCGCTAAACACATAGGCAAGCGTAATGACAAGGTTGGCCGACCAGAGAAGCACGATGCGACGAAGGGTCAGCCACCCGGCCGACAGCAGTTCGAACAGGTAAAAGGAACAGACCTGCACCGCCCACATATCAGTCAGTACAACCAGATTGTAAACATAGCCATAGCGTTCGACCGACGGACTATAGAGCGCAAAATCCTTCAGTTGCAGAAAAAGCCAGAACAGCAATGTGCCGGTCAGCACCCTTTGCGTGCGCTCCTTGTTTTTCTTCAGCAGCATTCGGATGCCGAAAATCAGAAAGAACATGCAGCATAGTCCGTGAGTGAAATAGTAGAATTTTTCTGCCATTATCCGTTTTTCATTTATTGATTAGGATGTTTTTCAATTGTGTTTCCGTTTTCAAAATTAAAATAAAGTGAGCAGTGTTTCCACATTTTTTGTTTATATTGCATCATAAACGGCATTTTATCTATATTTGTCTATATCTATGGACCAACGGAAAATCATACATATCGACATGGACGCCTTTTTTGCGTCGGTGGAACAGCGCGACAATCCGGAGCTGCGCGGCAAGCCCATTGCCGTAGGCCATGCGGAGGAACGGGGCGTTGTGGCGGCTGCAAGCTACGAGGCACGCCGCTATGGGGTGCGCTCGGCCATGGCTTCGACCAAGGCAAAGCGGCTGTGTCCGGACTTGATTTTCGTTGAAGGGCACATGGCCGTCTACAAGGAAGTGTCGCGCCAGATTCACAACATTTTCCACGACTATACGGACATCATCGAGCCGCTATCGCTCGACGAGGCGTTTCTCGACGTGACGGAAAACAAACGGCATATGGAAATGGCGGTCGACATCGCCAAGGAAATCAAGCGGCGCATACGTGAAGAACTGGGGCTGGTGGCCTCGGCGGGAGTTTCCTACAACAAGTTTCTGGCAAAAGTGGCATCCGACTACCGCAAACCCGACGGACTTTGTACCATCCACCCCTCGCAAGCACTCGACTTCATCGCCACGCTGCCTATCAAGGCGTTTTGGGGTGTAGGGCCGGTGACGGCCAGAAAAATGCGGAGCATGGGCATCACCAACGGCCTGCAACTGCGGGAACTGACATTGGAACAACTGACGGCGCATTTCGGGAAAATGGGGGCTGTATATTACAACTTTTCCCGTGGTATCGACCTGCGACCGGTAGAGCCGGAACGCATCCGTAAATCAGTGGGCTGCGAACACACGCTGGAAAAGGACCTTTCGCAGCGTTCACTGGTGGCAGTAAGCCTCTATCAGGTAGTACTGGAACTTGTCGGCAGGTTGCAGCGCAGCGGCTTCAAGGGCAACACGCTGACACTGAAAGTGAAGTTTCACGACTTTACGCAAATTACGCGCAGCCGCACGGTCAGCGAAACGCTCACCACCAAGAAAAGCATCCTGCCGCTGGCAAAGGAAATGCTGGAAGGTATCGACTATGCCGAACGCCCTATCCGACTGCTCGGACTGTCGGTGTCAAATCCGTATGCAGGGAAAAAGACACCCGACGGCGAACCGCTCGCCGTGCAGCTCTCGTTTGATTTCGACCTCAACGGGTAGCGTGGACATTACGCCGCAAAATGCGCGGAAACTGATAGGCAAAGATAGCCGTACAGAGAACGGCGGCAAGAGCATCCGAAATGGCCTCAGCGGCAAACACACCTTCAAGTCCTACAAGGCGTGAGAGAAGGAGCACAAGCGGTATCAGCAAAATGACCTTGCGCAACAATGCAATGAACACCGACACTTTTGCCTGACCAAGCGCAACGAACATGTTCTGACAGGCACGTTGCAGGCCGAAAATCGTCATTCCGGCAAGGAAAAGCGGCATATATTCGCCCACGGCAGCAATCAGCAGGGCATCGTCGGTAAACACGCCCGCCACCAGTTCGGGGAACAATATCATGAACAGCACCAGCGACAGATTGAAAAAGAACATCACCTTCACCACAATGCGGAAACACTCCTTCACGCGGCCGTTGTCGCCGTGGCCGTAGTTGTAGCCCACCACCGGGACAAATCCCTGCGAGAATCCGACAAGCGGCACGCTGACAAAGAGCATGGCGCTCTGCATGATGGCAAGCGCACTGACATAGAGGTCGCCGAAACGCACCAGTGAACTGTTGAGCACAAACCCGACAAGGCTTTCCGTGCTCGACATGATAAAGGGAGAGATTCCCAGTCCGAGAATGGCGAGCATCACGCGGCTGTCCGGACGAATATTTTTCCAATGCAAGCGTAAAGTGGCCTTCTCCGACATGAGAAACCCCATCACCCACACGGCACAGACAGCTTGCGAAATGACCGTTGCCACGGCTGCCCCTTTCACCCCCATATCGAACGTGAAAATAAACAGAGGGTCGAGCGCAATGTTGAGCACCGCCCCAATCACGACGGATGCCATGGCGATGCGCGGCCGTCCCTGGGTGTTGATAAACGGGTTAAGTCCTACGGCAAGCTGCACGAACACCGTGCCCAAAAGATAGATGGAAAGATAGTCGACAGCGTAGCCGATGGTACGCTCCGAAGCTCCAATCAGAAAGAGCAGCGGCTCCATAAACAGATAGACACCCACGGAAAACATTACGGAGAAAAACAGGAGCAGCGTAAAACCGTTGCCCAACAATTTTTCTGCCCGACCGCGGTCGCCGCGCCCCAACGCAATAGCCGCCAGCGGAGCACCGCCACCGCCGACAAACGCCGAACAGGCCGTTATGAACATGATAATCGACCCCGTCACGCCAATGCCGGCAAGGGCATCCGTTCCGTAACCGGGAATATGACCGATATAGATGCGGTCCACAATATTGTAGAGCAGATTGACTATCTGAGCGGCGACAGCCGGCAGCGCCATACGGAAAATCAACGGCAGCATTCGGTCGGTGCCCAGCCGTTCTTCATAACTGTTTGCCATTCGTATCCTTATTCGATATAAATCATTTTCTTCGTCATGCCGCCGTCAATGGTAATGCTCTCACCGTTGATGAAGTCGTTTTCTTCCTGACAGAGGAAAACGCACATGCGGGCAATGTCCTCAGGTTTGCCGACACGCTGCGACGGATGCTGACGGTGGTCTTCTTCACGAAGACTGTCGTAGGCATAGTTTTCAATCCAGCCCGGAGATATGCAGTTGACCGTGATATGCAAGTCGGCCAACGAAAGTGCAAGCGCATGGGTAAGCGAATAGATGCCGCCTTTCGAAGCCGCATAGGCTTCCGTGCCGGGCTCGCTCATCAGATAGCGCGTGGAACAAAGATTGATGATACGGCCATAGGTATTTGCCACGGGCAGCGACTGGCGGTGGAGCGCCAACCGGCGGGAAGTGACAAACACGGGGCGCAGGTTCGTGGCAAGCACACTGTCGAAATCCTCAACGGTCATTTCCGTCAGCGGCTTGAAGCCGCCCACACCTACATTATTGACTATCACATCAATGTCGCCCCAGGCTTTCAAAATTCTGTCCATACATGCCTCGAGGGCTTCCGCACTGCGCACATCCACCGGGAAAAACTGTGCTCCGGTAGCTTCGGCGGTGCGCTGTCCGAGTTTTTCGTCTACATCGCAGAATGCCACCTGACAGCCGGCCTGACGGAACGCCTCAACGATAGCCCGTCCGATGCCTGCCGCACCTCCGGTGACAAACACACGCCGCCGCGGAAACCGCACCTGCAAATAGCCGGGCTTTGCTCCTGCCAATGTCGACCTGCCCGATGATTTCTTTCCCGCAGCCTTCTGCGCCTGATATTCTTCGTATTTTCTTTCTAAATAATTGTCAGCCATACGTCTATGTCTTTTATCTTATTCCGCACACGCCCGCAGCCGAACGCACACGAAAATCCAAGGCAAAATTACTGAAAATTCACCCGACATAAACAAAACCCCTCTCAACAAAAGTTAAACGGCCCCAATAATCGTTGCCTACGGTCCGGTTGCCACTTCTTATTTCTCAGTAACAACACGCCAACCGATCTTATTATCGGGGCAACTGACAATCAATAACTTTTATTTTACAAGTCGACCAAGGCATGTAAAATTCCCCTTAACTTTTGGAGCAGACTCCAAACTTTTCAAAGAATTGCAACCGCTACAGTCAAAATTCCCGGCAACTTCATCAGGAGCACTTTCTAAGGTTTTCAAGGATGTACAATTTACACAATAAAAGCTTCCGGACAAAGTTTCTGGCATTCCAGCAAGGCTTTCCAAACTATAACAATTACTACAATTAAAATCGCCTCCTACTTTTTTAGGAGCATGCTCAAGATTTTTCAACGAATTACAGCTACTGCAATCAAAATTACCGCCGACTTCTTTTGGAGTCCCTTCCAGACTTTCCAAAGAACTACAATAGCTACAATCGAAATCGCCTCCTACTTTTTTAGGAGCATCTTTCAAGCCTTTCAATGAAAAACAGCCTCGGCAATCAAAATCACCACATATTTCTTCCAGAGCTCCTTTCAGACTTTCTATATGACTACAGTCACTACAATTGAAATTACCTCCTACTTTTTCTGGAGCATGCTCAAGGTCTTTCAATGAAAAACAACCCCGGCAATCGAAATCACCACCGACTTCTTTTGGAACCCCTTCCAGACTTTCCAAAGAGCTACAATAGCTACAATCGAAATCACCTCCTACTTTTTCTGGAGCATGCTCAAGGTCTTTCAATAAAAAACAACCCCGGCAATCAAAATTACCACCGACTTCTTTTGGAACCCCTTCCAGACTTTCCAAAGAGCTACAATAGCTACAATCGAAATCACCTCCTACTTTTTCTGGAGCACCTTCTAGAGATTCTAATTTTTTGCAATCCATACATAAAAAAGACTTTCCTACTTCTTTAGGACATCCTTTCAATGATATGAAAGTGTCATTAAGATCTCCTTTAGGATTAACATCAAAAATTCCTGATACATATTTGAATTTAATATAATCAGGAAGTTTGTCTATAGAATGTTCATAAGTATATACATCTATATCACCATCTACATCTATAGTATTGTCATTATTTATTTTATATGTACCTCTTACATCACAATTTTCTTCTATCCAATTTGTTATCGAATCTTTTAATGGATTAATAGATTCTTCATAAAAAGGTTCTTCGTCTACATTAAAAGAATCATCATCAAAAAAATCATCTATAGAACTCATATTATTAAATTTATCGGTTAATTAAACAATAGAAAACATTATACCCTGAAACAGATATAGTTTTAGAATTAATTCATGATATACAGCGTTAAAGATATTAAACTTTTCTCATTCAAACAACTACACGGAGAAAATATTACTCAATCACAAACCTGCGGATTTCGGCGTTTTCCATTTTGGGAACGGTGCGGATTTGGTCGCGGCTTATACCCTCGATATTGGCTTGAATCGAGCGGTTAATCATGCCGTGGGCAAGCACGAGCACGGTTTTACCTTCGTAATGTTTCCTCAAAAGGTCGAGCACCTGTCCGCCGCGGGCATAAAGGTGTTCCTTCGTTTCCACATCGGCAGGAAGTTGTGAGAAATCGATGTCCTTAATCGGTTTACCAGTCAGACTACCCCAGTCTATTTCGCGCAGCAGCGGCATGGCTTCCGTCGGAAGTTCGCGCCCGTCCAACGCTATCCGCAGCGTGTCGAGACAACGCTGAAGGTCGCTGCACAGCACAGCATCCAACGGCAGAGCGGCAAGCTGCGGTATCAGACCGCGTGCCTGTTCCTTGCCTTTTTCAGTCAACCGACCCGGCAAATGCCCCTGCAATACGCCGGCAAGATTTTCTTCCGTCTGTCCGTGACGGACCAAGTATATTGTCACCATAACGTTTCTGATTTTCTATTGTTCCGTATGTACTCCCCAACTGTTGTAATGCACATTCTCAGGCTTCCACTTGTCCTTCGGCGCAGGAGTTTCCGCCGGATAGCCTACGGGAATTACACAAAGCGGCACGATATGCGACGGAATGCCCAACACCGTACGCACCGCCTTGATACGTTCGGGATAGGGATGAACGCCTGTCCACACGGCACCCAACCCGAGGCTGTGGGCCGCCAGCAATATGTTTTCGGTAGCCGCCGACGTGTCCATTATCCACGAACTCGCCGACACTCCGGGCAACGATTTCTGCAAATTTCCGCACACGACAATCGCCAACGGTGCCCCGGCCGTCATCTTCGCATAAGGCAGACTGTCGGCAAGCGCCTGGAGCAACGCCCTGTCGCGCACCACCAGAAAATCCCACGACTGCTGATTTTTTGCCGTCGGAGCCGCCATTCCGGCACGCAAAAGGGTTTCCACCGTAGCGGCATCCACCGCCTTGTCGGTATAGCTGCGAATGCTCGTGCGGGTCATAATATTTTCGATAGCGGTCTGTCCGCCCTCACTTTCGGCAGACTCCCGATTATACAGGTTGACAGCCAGCACTCCCACCGCCACTGCCAACAGTACATTTAAAATTCCGGATATTTTCATCATTAAAAGCTACTTTTTTCATTTTACACCTGCCGGCAACTGCCCGGCAAAGCCCTATGCAAATTTAGGAAAATTTTCGTATCTTGACTAAGCTAAATCGCACTTAGGGAGGCTATAATTTGACAGAAGAACAGATTTAAAATTGACAGACATAAAATTTTGTTCTTTTGTTCTTCTGTCAAATATTAACCTTTCACTATCTTTGTAGAAGATAAGATGCAGCTCAGCATAAAACTCAAACAAGTTTGGTTTTTCTGCCCTCGCCTTTCGCTATCTTTATAAATAAACAAACTACAGCCATGAGCAGACTATATCCGATTGGTATACAAAATTTCGAGGACCTCCGCAACGCAGGCTATATTTATGTTGACAAGACGGCACTCCTCTACCAACTTGCCACAACGGGGAAATACTACTTTCTGAGCCGTCCGCGACGGTTCGGAAAAAGTCTTATGATTTCCACCCTCGATGCCTACTTCTCCGGTAAGCGGGATTTGTTCACCGGCCTTGCGATGGAAAAACTGGAAAAAGACTGGAACGTACACCCGGTTCTGCACATGGACCTTAACACTGAAAAATACGACACGGAAGCAAGCCTTGAAAACAAAATAGCCCTGACCCTTAAACAATGGGAAAACAGTTACGGCAACAATCCTGACGAATATTCGCTTGCTACACGATTTGAGGGAGTGATCCGCAGAGCTGCAGAAAAAGCCGGACAAAAAGTAGTGATTCTTATCGACGAATACGACAAGCCGATGCTTCAGGCAATTGGGAATCCTCAGCTGCAAACAGCCTTCCGCGATACGTTGAAAGCACTCTACGGCGCACTGAAGTCGTGCGACGGCTATATCCGTTTTGCTATGCTTACAGGTGTCACCAAGTTTGGGAAGGTCAGCGTGTTCAGCGATCTGAACAACCTGATGGATATTTCGATGGACAAACGGTATGCCGAAATATGCGGCATCAGCGACACGGAACTCCACCAATATTTCGAGGAGGACATTCAAGCTCTGGCCGAAGAACTCGGCACAGATTTCAACACTGCCTGTGAACAACTGAAAGCCAACTACGACGGCTATCACTTCTGCTACAAATCGCCCGGAATATATAACCCTTTCAGCCTGCTCAACACTTTCGCCAAAAAGCAAATGGGCAGCTATTGGTTTGAGACCGGAACACCTACCTATCTCGTTGAACTGATGAAACTCCACCACTACAATGTGGAAGATTTGGAAAATACCGTCACCAATGGTCCGGCTCTCGACTCCATAGATGCGGCTTCCACCGATCCTGTTCCGGTCATCTATCAAAGCGGATATCTTACGATAAAAGGCTATAATGCCGAATTCGAAAACTTTACGCTCGGATTCCCCAACCGCGAAGTGGAACAAGGATTTTTCCGCTTTCTGCTCCCTAACTATGCTTCGGTAAGCACAAGCAAATCTCCCTACGAAATCCAATGTTTCGTTGGCGAAGTTCGTAACGGCGATGTTGACGGGTTCCTCAACCGACTTCGTACGTTCTTCAACGACACACCCTACGATCTGGCACGTGACCGCGAAGTGCATTATCAGAACATCCTCTACATTGTTTTCAAACTGATGGGCTTCCATACGGAGGTGGAATATCATACCTCAAACGGACGTATCGACCTGGTGCTCAAGACAGCCGACTATATCTACGTAATGGAATTCAAACTAAACGGCAGCGCGGAAGATGCTATGCGACAAATCAACGAAAAAGGCTACGCCACCGCCTTCTCTGCCGATAAACGGAAAGTGATTAAAGTGGGAATCAATTTCAGCGACACCACCCATAGCATCGACCGTTGGATTATAGAATAGCACGTCAGTCAATGCATTTGCAGCGGGAACGGGCTTCAGCGCGGCTGCAATAGTTGAAATGCCACCATTCGGTAGGAAGCGGACGGAAACCGGCTTCGCGCATAATGCGGCGTAGCAACCGGCGATTTTCGCGCTCCTGCTCGGTCAATTTTCCTATACGCACCATTTCGTCTTCATAGGAAATATGCGACTCTTTTCCCATATGGTCGACCGGCACACCCATCGACAAGGGCACGCCGTCGGCATCAAGAATACTGACATCCACCGCCAGCCCGTAATTATGCAGTCCGCCGCCATGAGCAGGATTGGAAACATAAATGTTTTTCGACGTGCCTTTCACTTTGTCCCACATGATTTTCTGCACCGACATCGGCCGAGCGGCATCGTAGACAATCAGCCGGTAGCCGGGATATTCGCTCCGTAGCAAACGCTGCGCTTCGAGCAGACACGCCATAGCATCGGGATGCAGATACGCCTCCCGCAAGTCACCATAAAGCACCTGCCCCGTGAAATTGTCGGCACGGGCATACATCAGGTCAACGGCGATTGTTGAATCCTGCTCCGCCACATTGAGATAGCCCAACGAGTCGAGATACAATGCCGTCCGGCTTTTAGCGGGCTTGACAAGGGTGGCCACCGTATCTGTAACCACTACCGAATCGACAACCGCCACACCCGTTTCCGTCTTTCCCTGCCGACATCCCGACAATAGAAACACCGACACAGCCGCCATCCATATAATACATTTCATACCAAGTAATTAAATAATCTGTTTCTGAACGAACAACGTGTAGGTAACAACTTCACCGTTAGCTTTCCGCACAGTATATTTGGTTTCGCCCTTCAAATTCAAGCCTTTGCGTTGTTCCTCCCATGAGATTTCCTTCACTGGACGGTCGTTGATAGCAATAATCACATCACCGATTTCAATTCCGGCCTGCTCGGCAATGCCTCCTTTATACAAACCGTTGACAATCCAACCGTCGCATATATCAGTACGGTCGAACACGGCCATATGCGTTGTCGACGACTGGGAGTATGTGCCTTTCTTTCCGTTTCTTTTTACCCATACAGAAGAACTGACAGGGTCCAACACCATATCATAGAGCGACCAAATATCGTTGCCAATTATTCCCAAGTAAGGCCTGCCCGACGACAAGGCTCCTTTTTCGTTAAGAGAACAGTCAATAACGACATTCTCAAATGTATCTACCATGCAAAACCTTGCAGCCCTTATCTCCACATCTTCCGAGCCACCGCCCACACCTCCGGCCTGTGTCCGGAAATAAGCCTTCGGCATATCGTCAAGATGAAGAGACGAAGTCGCTTCATTCGTAAGCGAAACAGTAGAGCCGCTACCCAAATCCAACCGGAACCAACCCTCTACTGCATTTGCGGAGTCGATTTGCAGCGAGGCTTTCACGTCTATGCGGTTATCCTCAAACCGGGCTTCCAGTTTGTGATAGTTTTCCAACGAGTCCACGGGGAAAGGCGCTTCCCACTGTTTCAAATATCCCTCACTGAAGCTAATCTCCAAAGGAGAACTCAAAAGATGGGTATTGCCCAACAAGCCGTCGATATATCTGCCCAAAATATCCCGCAACCGAATAATGGGAGTAATTTTATTCCAATAATCCAACTCCCCACAACGGATTTCTACCGAATCGACAAAAATCTCAACACGCTGCGGCTCGCTATTGCCCGCTCCGCCCATTTTCGCAACGCCCTTTCTTCCGAAAGCATTCTGAAGATTGTTCAGTTTGAGGTAATCTTCATCAAGATACAGAAAATCGGCTCCTGTATCGTAGATAACCGTGACGGGAACCGTATCATTCAACGTTGCCTGAAGATACAAATGACTGTCAAAAATAAACGGGATAGCCCCTTCGGGAACAGCGGCGTGACTTTTCAAAGTAAACAGAGCCGCAAAGGTACAGATTAAGTACAATAGTTTTTTCATAACGACAAAGATTTATATCACTTACGTGTGCCGCGAACCTATTTCATTATCAATCATTTTAATACGAAATTAAAATGATTATATTAATTCTCAAATAAATTTACACAAAAATTATATATGAGATTCCAAGCAATACTTATTTTTAAATGCAAAATTCCACTTAACTTTTCATACAAAAAGTTTCATTTTATATCATTTTTTATTATCTTAGTTTTCAAAGCAATGGCATTAAGCTCTTGCCAATAATTATATAATTCTTATAATTATGGATAAAAATATTTTTTATACATGTATCGATTGTGCTAATAAACAATCTATTGGTCAAAAATCTGAAGGTAAATATTATTGTCCTTGTGTACAGAATATTCTTCCAGATGGTATTGTATATTACGATACTGATGCTACAGAATGTGTTCGGAATGGTAATTTTAGGAAAATCAGTACAAAATGAAAAGCTCAGTAAATTAAGCAATTCATTTTGAACGAACAATAAATGCAACTAATTAAAACTTAGCGAATTATAAAATTTCTTATTAAATACAATGATTACGCAACCGTTCATTGTGTCATTTTGCATTTCAAGCCAATCCTTAACCACGAATATACAACAAATCCATTTTATCTATAGTAAGCAATTAAGTATCAAAATAATTGACAAACGTATTATATAGACAAGTTGGATTTGTTGTATAAATCAATCGTCACTACTTCTAAATACTAAGTTTATTAAATTCGTCCTTTATGTAATCTCATTTGCAAATCGCTAAGAATGGTATGTAACAATTTTGTAATTTCAGAACCGTTACTCAATGACGTAAATGGATTATCTTTATTCAACATTAAAATTAACTCATCCGTAAGCCTTTTAATATTAGATATGAATATCTGATATGGCATCACATTTTCTCCTTCCACCCATACATCCTCATCTTTACCAAACTGATACTTTTGCCAAATATAATAAAGAGGATATTTGTAAAGATTAAATAACGATTGTATTCGTTCTGCCATTTGATAGTCTCCATGAGTATCTAAATGCGTTGCAATGGCATTTTTCGCCCGTTCTAGCGCATGAATCAAATAATACAATTCATCTCTTGTAAACATGCATTCATCCTTTGGAGGGAATACTTTCCGTATGTTAATTGTACAAAGAGTATTCAAAACAAAACTTTCCATCAAACGAGAATGCCTTTCCCCATTTCGCTTTACTGCTTCTATTATTTCATCACAGTCTTCCTCTCTCAATAATTTTCTAGTAGAAATTTCATCAAATGGACTATCGGATTTGATATACTCATCTATTTTTTCTTTTGCAATAACTGCACAGTTGTACGCATAGTCGAAATTGCCTATTTGATAGTTACAAGATGCCATTGCCATTATTATTTTAATCTTTAATGGCGTAATTTCTGATTCCAATTTGTTAGCTTCTATTAAAATTTGAAGTGCACGTGCAATATTCCATGCATTTTCACTATTTTGCATAGAATCATTCTCTCGAATTAAAGCAATAGCTTGTTTAAAAAGATTCTCAGCGTTCATCATTGTTTGTTTAATTAAAAAATAATTTCTACACGAGTTTTAAATTACCTAAAATTGAATTTAATTTAAAAGCACAAATTACCAGAAATCAGGTTGTTAAGAAGGTGATGATATGAAACCAACATCTTCTCTACAACTTTTTCTGAATTAGGAATAATTCCATAAAAATTAAATGGATTCTCAACAGCAACACCAGTTATAATTTGATTTAAGGTATCAATTGTGTCTACCTTAAAAGCTTGATAATATAATAGCGATGTTATCGGAAGTGTAATTTCCTCCACATTTCCGAATCCATAATACTCCCAAATTGCCATTAATGGATATTTCAAGCTTTGATAGCCTTTAAGTATTTTTAAAGCCTGTTCTGAAGAATATTTTGAAGATGCCTGTTTAAAGACTTCCATTATCAAAGCATCTACAGTAGCACATAATTCCTCAAATTCTTCTTTTGAAAAAGGAAAGCCATCTAATACATGTTCATTCATCATATTAACATCTGATCTTACAGCCCCTATTTGATCTCTTTAATTGAAAACACAAAGCGTGGAACTGTATGCCACACTTCTTTATGTACAGGCCCTGAGAAAACCTTTGGAAACAGATGTGGGAATAACAGCCCCACGCATATGCGCGGAGTCCATTATGACCTCTCTTGTTTCCTTTATTTTGAAGTTTCTCAGGCTTCGTACATACAAGATGAGAGCATAACGCCTCGATATTTCTAATATGTTTTGGAAAGAGTTGCCCCAATCCGATTACAAATATATGAAAAATCCTTGATATACCATTTTATCTATCAAGGATTTTCGTTTTGGATGAAAATTGCACATTTTATGTTCCAATATCCCTATTCAAATCTCTATCTTCCTCATTCTTAACCATAACGATTGATTCATATCTCATAAATATTGAGTCATGTCTTCAATTTATTAAATGCGAATTCCCATCCAGCCGCCATTTCTCCCGTTGTATTGAATATTCGAAAAATTTTCCGTAAGTTTGGGACACCAAAACCAGCATTTATGAAAATCACCGTCATTCAACACGATATCCAATGGAACGATGTGGCGGCCAATCTTGCCCACATCGGCCAACTCCTTTCCGACGCTCCGAAGTCGGATGTATATGTCCTCACTGAAATGTTTGCTACCGGATTCTGCATGAAGCCGGAAAAAATAGCCCAAAAGCCCGACGGCTCCATCGTAACAACGATGAAGGAATGGGCACAGCGGCTGGATGCTGCCGTGTGCGGTAGCGTTGCGACTGAAGAAGACGGCAAATACTACAACCGACTGTATTTCGTCATGCCCGACGGGAAGGTGGAACACTACGACAAACGCCACCTGTTCACCTACAGTGGCGAACACGAACGTTATGCCGGCGGAAAGGAACGGAAGATAGTGGAATTTCGCGGCGTGCGGTTTCTGCTTCAAGTGTGCTACGACCTGCGTTTCCCCGTATGGTCGCGCAATCGTGGCGACTACGATGCAGCCATCTATGTGGCAAGTTGGCCCGTCAGCCGCATACAGGTGTGGGACTTGCTGTTGAAAGCCCGATCGCTGGAAAACCAATGCTATGTAGTGGGAGCCAACCGCGTGGGCTCTGACCCGCTCTGCGAATACAGCGGCAACAGCGTGATTATCGACTCCTACGGACGTGTCATCGCCGAATCCGACACCGAAGGTGAAACCTACATTACTGCCGACCTCGACATGGAAAAACTCCTGTCGTTCCGCAGCAAATTCCCCGTACTTAACGACGCCGACGACTTCGAAATCCGACTTTAACCGGCGCAGATTATCAAACAACTGATAATAAATCGATTAATTATTTCCCCGAAATTTTTCAGGCCGTTTTTCCGCATTTCCCCGAAATTTTTTCGGGCAAAATCTCGTATTTCCCCGAAATTTGGGAATACTATTGCGGCTTTTCGGAAACGGATGTTATGCTCTGCTTCGGCTGGTTGTCGGAAATCACCAACAACTTGTCGCCGGGATGCAGACGGAGACTGCCGTTAGGCACGATAAACTCGTCGCCACGCTTTACAATCATCACCAATGTGCCCGCCGGCAATTTCATGTCGGCAAGTCGGTCGCCATGCTCAAGCATGGCTGCGGTCACCACCACATCGTGGAGCGAAGAATCGATTTCGTCGGGAAGCTCCACGCCGAAGTCATTGCCCTGTTTTTCTTCCGGCAAGTCGAGGTGCAGGCGTTTTGCCAGCCAGGGAATTGTAGTGGCCTGCAATCCAAGTGAAAGAAGGGTGATGAAAAACACGATATTGAATATCTGCTGCGCGCCTTCCACATTCGCTACAACGGGATAAGTGGCAAAAATGATAGGCACTGCCCCGCGCAAACCTACCCACGACACAAACAGCCGCGCACGACCGCTCAAATTTTTAAACGGCAACAAACAAAGGAACACGCTCGCAGGACGTGCCACAACGATCATAAACAGCCCGATAAGCAACGCCACAGGTGCCACATCCAGCATTTCGTGAGGATTGACCAACAGGCCGAGGGTAAGGAACATGACAATCTGGAAAAGCCATGTCAGACCGTCGAAGAAACGGAGTATGTCCCGACGGTTCACCACACGGGCATTTCCCACAACAATTCCGGCAAGATACACCGCCAGATAGCCGTTGCCACGCACCAAGTCGGTCACCGTGAAGGTGAAAAACACGAGCGTCAGCAGCAGAATGGGATACAGCGAAGCGTTCTTCAAGTCAATGCGGTTCAGAATCCACACGGCCAGTTTTCCCATGCCGTAGCCAATCAGTCCGCCAAACACGAACTGCACGGCAAAATCCTTCAAAATCACGCCTACGCTCGCTTCCGCACTTCCGGCGAGCTGAATCAGCACGATGGTCAGCATATACGCCATCGGGTCGTTGCTTCCGCTTTCCAATTCCAACATCGGCCGAAGGTTGTGCTTCAGGTTCATGCGCTGCGAACGCAGAATGTTGAACACCGAAGCCGAATCGGTCGACGACATGGTGGCCGCCAACAGCATCGACACCGTGAGCGACATGTAGATATCCAGTCCGCTCCACCAGGAAATATAGAAAATGAACAGTCCGGTCAGCCCGGTGGTCACCAACACACCGACTGTCGAAAGCAGCACACCCTGCGCCATGACGGGACGTATTTCCTGTACTTTCGTGTCCATACCGCCGGAAAACAGGATGATGCTCAATGCCATCATGCCGATAAACTGCGCCTGCCCGACGTTTTCAAACTGCAATCCGAGTCCGTCGCTGCCAAACAGCATGCCCACCAACAGGAACAGCAACAATGTAGGCACACCGAAGCGGTAGCTTGCCTTGCTCACCAAAATGCTGACAAAAATCAGCACCGAACCAATCAACAATATATTTTCTGCGTTAAAAATCATTCCGTTCTATCCGTTTTTTGTTTTTGTAAGTTTTGCATATACAATCAGTGCCAACGCCGAAACTACGCCAATAGCGGCAAACCAATACCAGATATAATGGGCGTTCGCGCTGGCCGTTTCCCACTCGGCTGTGGTCGCAAACAGCGACGGGTCGGGACAATAGTGCGACAGCAGGATACCCGAAAGCCCGAATCCGAGAATCGACGACAGGAACGAATGCAGGTGGCTGAAACCGAGATACAGCCCCTCTTCGCCTTTGGGTGCCTGAAGTGAGAAATATTCCAGATAGCGCGGCGAAATAAAGCACTCGGCCAATGCCTGCAAGGCAATACCGCAAATCATCATCACCGTAATCGGATGAACGCCGAACAATTCACCTTCGAACAGGTTGCCGCTCGCCATCACCAGAGCCGACAACGGAATCAGGAACATTCCGACGGCAATCGAAGTCAACGCCTTGCGCTTCGCCATCAGCTGTGTCACAAAATTCACGCAAACTACCACAACAAACGGGTTGACATTCGCCAGCCAGCCCGGTTTGGCGGTTTCGCCCGCCATACGGATAACGTATTTTGGCATCGTAGCGTAGAGCTGCTGCTGAATCATCCAGAATCCGGTCACGATGAGTATCAGCACCAGCAGGCGACCATTGGTAAACACCTTACGCAAGCCGAACAGTACTTCCTGTATGCTCTTGCCTTCGCCGCTCTTGTTCGTGGAATGGTAGAAAAGGAAAACCGTTGCCAACGCCACCACGCACAGCGATGCGGAGAAAAAGTTGATATAGACATAAGCCTCATCGCCCACAAGCGAACGCAACGGATCGACAAAACATTTGCCCGTAAACGCGCCAATATTCACCATCATATAGAATATCGAATAGCCTTTCGCACGGGTTTCCGAAGTGGTTTCACGCGCCACGGAAGCGGAGATAATCGATTTGATGAACGAGCCGCCCACCATCAGTATCAGCAGAATCGGCACAATCAGATACCGTTCCCAACTTGCCCGCAAGCCGTGGAACACCGTCTTTTCGCCATATTCCACCAAGCCGCCGCTTTCCAGCATCACGGGAAGCAGCCCTAAAAACAAATAGCCAATCGACAGCAACAGAAACGCCGTCAGGATGGATTTACGGTAACCGATTTTATCGGCAAACGCACCGGTAAACAGCGGCAACAGATACAGACCGCCGGAAAACAATCCGGAAATGACACTCGCCTCAATATCGGAAAAGCCGAGAGTGTTCGACAGATAAAGAGTTATTACGATAAACACGGCATAATATGCCATTCTTTCAAAAAGTTCGGCAACATTGGCCGTCCAAAACGCTTGCGTATATTTCGCCATCGCTAAAAATCGAGATTAAATGGTTAAAATTCTAATTCAGACGCACGAAGATACGAAAAATCAGGGAGAAATCAAAATCACGCCTGTCCGCAGAGCGGATTTACAAGCAGCACCCGGATACAATATTAATAAATATTAATACAGATTAAAAATATTAAATGGGGGGGGGTATTTGTAAGATTCATTATCTTTGCACAAGATAGGATACGGCTCGGCACAAAACTCAAACAAGTTTGGTTTTCTGCCTTCGACTTTTTCTATCTTTGTAAAAACCATAACAAAAAAATACCTAACCGACACCTAACACAAAACAACACACATGAAATTCAACCACATCAAAAAATTCAGTATGGCATTATGCCTCGCTCTTCTGTCATTCAATCTGTATGCCTATGATATTACGGGACAAATTGTCGACCGTACAGACAATAGCGAACTGGCAGGAGCGTCCGTAGTGATTAAAACAGATTCCGTATCCATCGTAACAGCCGTAACAGCCGACGAAAAAGGAAGATTCCACGTTTCCGGCATAACTTCCCCCGATATTTTGGTCGACGTGCAGATGATGGGATACCAGGGACAGCGCACGGTTATATCCGGCAACGAAGGCGAAAACCTGAATTTGGATGTGATTGCCCTCACTCCTGTCCAAAATATGCTGGACGAAGTAACGGTGACCGGCTCCAGTGTTATCCAAAAGCCTGACCGGTATCTGATAATCCCGTCGCAGAAGGACATCGAACGGTCGGCAAGCTCGCTGAGTCTGCTCAGCACCCTGCAAATGAAAATGCCCGGCCTGTACGTAAACGAACAACTACAGAGAGCGACCATCGAAAACCGTACGCCGGTATTTCAAATCAACGGTAAAGAAGTGCCCTACTCCCGAATTCTTACCATCAACAACAATAATATCCTACGCATAGAATACCACGACACTCCCGACATCCGCTATGCCGACCGTGGTGCGCCCGGCATCATCAATTTTGTGATGCGTCCCGTACAGGAAGGCGGAAGCGTCATGGCAAGTGCAATGGGAGCAGTGACTACCGGTTTCCTCAACGCCAATGTTGGGGCAACCTACAACTACAAGAAATCGGAATGGGCATTCAACTATAGCTCAAGTTGGCGAAACTATGATGAATGGCAGTCAGAGGGTAGCGAAACTTTCATAGGTAAAGATGCCACGCTGACCAGAACCAGCGAAGCCATTCCAAGCAAAATGAGCTATTTGAGCAATTCCCTGTCGCTGGGCTATACATATATGCACGACTTGAAAACGATGTTCGCCGCTACCGTACAGGCCAATATTTATGGCCATGCCACAAACGACAGATACAACAGAATTACTGAAACAAACGGAGAGAAATATCTTCGCCATAGCGTAAGCAACACTGAAAGTTGGCGTCCTTCAGGCGATATATACTTCCGCAAACAGTTTGACAAGAACAGCAAATTCGAGGTCAATGCCTTCGGCTCCATATCAAACGGTAACTACGACGGATTGCTAAACTACACCTACGATAACGGAAATCCGGAATACCATCAGACCAACCGGACAGAAAACACATCATGGCGTGCCGGTGCGGAAGCCTTGTACTCACGCAACTATTCAAGTCTTACGACCACCTATGGCGTGAAATACTACCGTAACTACGCTGAAAACCTGTATTCCGAAAACATGGAATCGGCAACACTCGACAAGCTCAATACCGACTATCTGTATGCCTACAGCTCCGTAGTGGGCCGCTGGAAGAAGTTAGGCTATTCAGCCGGTATTGGCGGTATTTATGCCCATACGAAAGAACAGGAAAGAGAAATGAATGCGTTCCGCCCGAAAGTGAACGTAACCCTCAATTATCAGCTGCCGAAAAACTGGAGTCTGAACTATCTGTTCATATTTGACCCGACTCTGCCATCGCTGTCTCAGCAGTCGGAAACAGTGCAGACAATCGACGACATTTCCGTCCGCATGGGAAACATGTCGCTGAAACCTTCGTCGTGGTTCCGCAACCGTATCTACATAAGATATACCTACAAAAAGTTTACAGGTACATTTTGGGCAAGTCACAGCCGCACAATCGACCCGATGTTCAACCGCTACACCTATATTTCGGACATGGGAAACCCTCTTTACGGAAAGTTTTTGCAACAGACAGTGAACGGCGAACGTGACGACCGCATCAACCTGCAATTGAACATAGGATTTCAGGAATTGCTAAACCACTTTTCCATCTATGGCATTGCCGGTTGGGACAGATACGACTTTACCGGTTTCGGCAACATTAACTGCGACAAGCGCTTCTATTCAAGCATCCAGGCGCAGGCCTATTTCGGCAACTGGACAATCGCAGCCAATTTCGAGATTACTCCGCAATACACACTTGGCGGAAACCAGTTGAGCCGTTCGGAACGCTGGAACACGATACAAGTGCAATACAAATGGAGGGACTGGTATTTCAGCTGCACACTAAGCAATCCGTTCACAAAAGACGGCGCATTATATGAATCCATTACGCTGTCTGATGTTCATCCGGAAACCAGAAGAACATTCATTCCCGACAATGCAAACATGGTTTCTCTCAGCGCAACCTATCGCTTGAATTTCGGTAAAGGTCTTAAAAAGTACAGCCGAACCATCAAGAACAGCGGTCTCGACACCGGTGTCAGCGGCTATTAACAGCACCGACCGCACCACACTGAATGACCGGAGCAATGAAGTCCATTGTTCCGGTCATTCAGCTTTCAGTCCGGCAAAATAAAACCTGAAAACTCCGTTTTCATTTGCCTCTACTCTCACCTTTCACTATTTTTGTAGAAGATAGGAGGCGGCTCAGGATAAAAATAATTGAAACAAGTTTCATTATTTTATTCTCCACTCGCCTTTCACTATCTTTACCCTCAAATTTTGACTTATGTTCCATCACTTTGACACCGACATATCGGGCATTGCCCTGCCTGAACAGTTCACCTATCCGTTCTGCTACCGTCCGCATCCGCTGACGGAAATGGCGGCTCGGCAGGTGCAGGCATATCTTGACCGACGGACGGACTGGAAGGAAGAAATCGGCGAAGGAAAGATGTTCGGAGTGATGGTAGTGAAAAACGAGGCGGGAGAAACAGGCTTCCTCGCGGCATTTTCGGGCAACATCGCCCACAGCAACCACCACGAGTATTTCGTTCCGCCCATCTACGACCTGTTGCAGCCTGACGGGTTTTTCCGTGTCGAAGAAAACAACATCAGCGAAATCAATCGGGAAATTGCCCAAACCGAGCAGTCGGCTGAACTGGCTTCCCTCCAACGGCAACTTGCCGATGCCCGACAGCAAGCGGAACAGGAAATAGCCGATTTTACGGCACAGATGAAAGCCAACAAGCAACGCCGCGAAGCGGTAAGGGCATCAAACCCGACCGACGAAACGCTGGCACAGCTCGTTCACGAAAGCCAGTTTGAAAAAGCAGAACTGCGCCGCACGAAAATGCGGCTGAACGAAGGCATTGCCCGACTGCAGCAACAAATCGACGACATCCACAACCGGCTCCGCTCGTTGAAAACAGAACGGAAACAACGCTCGGCGGCACTGCAACGCCGGCTGTTTGACTGTTTTCAGGTGCTGAACGCGCACGGCGAGCGACGGGGCATTTGCAGCATCTTCGAGGAAACCCGCCACGAACTGCCACCGGCAGGAACCGGCGAATGTGCCGCTCCGAAACTCCTGCAATATGCCTATCTCCATCGGCTTACACCTCTCGCCATGGCGGAATTCTGGTGGGGGAAATCGCCGAAAACGGAAGTACGACGCCATCTGCACTACTACCCCGCCTGCCACAGCAAATGCGAACCGCTGCTGGGATTCATGCTGCAAGGCCTCAACGTGGAACCGAATCCGCTTGACAAGGGTTCGGAACAAACTGTAACTACCGTTTACGAAGACGACTGGCTGTGGGTAGTCAACAAGCCGGAAGGGATGCTCTCCGTTCCGGGAAAAGGCCGCAGTATTTCCGTGGCCGACCTTGCCCGACTCCGCTTTCCCGATTCCGACAGTCCGCTGACGGTCCACCGGCTCGACATGCACACTTCCGGACTGCTGCTGATTGCCAAGACAAAAGATGTACACGAGGCTCTGCAACGGCAGTTTCACCTCCGCACCGTCAGAAAACGCTACATCGCCCTGCTGGAAGGCAACGTAGCAAAGGATAAAGGCACCATCACCCTGCCGCTCTGTCTGAATCCCGACCACCGGCCGCAGCAAATGGTAAGCTACGAGCACGGCAAACCTGCCGTAACCGATTATAAGGTGCTGAAACGGAATGCCGACGGCACAACGCGCATCGCATTCTTCCCGCATACAGGCCGTACCCACCAGTTGCGCGTACACGCCGCACATGCCGACGGACTGAACACCCCCATCAAGGGCGACATGCTCTACGGGCATCCTGCCGACCGCCTGTATCTGCACGCCGACCAGATTACGTTCGTTCATCCCGTCAGCGGCAAAGAAATGACCCTGACGGCACCCGCCGACTTTTAAACAATTTACACGTCCCGTGCGTTATCATTAGACAGAAAATCTCTTTTACTATGAATTTTGACTATTCGGAAAAAACTTTATACCGTAACGAAATGTGTGACGTAGTCCACTTTCCGGAAAGAAACAAGGTAGAAACAACTATCGACGGCACAACTGCCTACGTGGAATACCGCATTGACGGCGACACATTCAACATCACCCACACTATCGTGCCCAAGGAATTAGGCGGAAGGGGTCTGGCACGGATATTGGTAACCGTAGCGTTCACCATGGCGGAGGAAGAAGGACTGAAGCTGAAAGCCGACTGCTCCTATGCTAAAAAGTGGCTGGAAGAAAACCGCTAAATGAACCGCATTGACCACGAACGCCGGACGGTGGAAATGATGATCCGGCTTTACTGCCGGCACAAGGAGGGAAACGAAACGCTTTGCGACAACTGCCGCGAGCTGATGGAATATGCCCGCACCCGTCTGGGAAATTGCCGCTACGGCTACGACAAGCCCACCTGCCGCCTGTGCCCCATTCACTGCTATCGGAAGGATATGCGCGAACGCATCCGCGAAGTGATGCGCTACGCGGGCCCAAGGATGATGCTCTATCATCCCTGGGACGCTATTGTGCACATGTATCACGAATGGACCAACAGGAAGCCTACAAAACCTCAGAAACGACCTTGACAAGATAGTCGCAGAACGGCACGACTGACGATTTCCGCATCAGCGTGCCCTCTTCGCTGTGCATATCGCCGCCCACGGGCAGACACAGCGTAAAAATCGGAAGCGGATACTGCCGTTCACCCAGAAATTTCAAATAGTCGGCCGCCTCGTCGGGTTCGGCATCGGGCCGCACGGCAAACGGAACACCCGAATTGCGTGCCGCGGCAATCAGATTATAGCCCGTAAGAATATCAAACAGCGCATCATTCTCGATGGAGAACGCCACCTCCGACTCCCAACCGCCATTCGTCACATCCAACACCACAATGCTGCCCACGGGAACGCCCTTATCAACGATAAACTCCGTTACTTCCAGCGCTCCACGGCTGTCCAGTTCCTCATCGCCGGTAAAAGCGACAATCACATTCGCCGGCAGACGCTTGGTGAGCATCAACATTACCAAAGCAGCATTTGTGGCACTGTTGTCGAACGTACCCTTCCAATATTCGCCGTCATCCTTCACAAAGCAGTTTTCATAGACAGAATCAATGTGCGACGAAATCAGCACCGAACCATGCTCCAACTCCACATCCTTTCGCGCATAGACAAGCGACAGCGGCGTCTGCGAAACAAGTTCATAATCCGAACCGGAAAGCAATTGCATCAGCACATCGCGACGGTCAGCCACCGTAAACTCCACCCCATTGTCGCGGCTGACAACAGTAAGATAGCGGAGCAACTCTTCATACATAAGGTTATCGTTCTTCATATTTCATCAGTTCAACATACTTCCTAAAAATAAGGACATAGCAACGGCTGTACTACATTAATAGCACCCCAGATTATATCGATATTTTTAGAGTATAAAGTTAAGGAAATTTATCGTATGAAAAGACACAAGGCAACTCACAGTTTGAGAATGCACGATGAAATCACAGGTAATCAGACTGAACTAACAGATTAACAACTTGTTTTGCGGTTTTTCTTATGCAGCAATCACTTTAATTCGCTCTATTTGATTCACGCTCTTTGGTATCTCTATAGACATTATTCACTTTACTTCGTCCAAAACTGTAGGAAATACGAAATGATACGGAATGTGCGTGAATGTCGTTACGTGTATAGACACTATAATCATGATAAATGGCCGTTGACTTTGTCACATTCCAGCCAAAAGGGTCGGAAACAGAAGCCGTCAATGTAAGCCGATCGTTCAGCAAAGAATATCTTAGGCTACAACCGAACAACGACATTGCCTCGTATCGTATCATTCGCTCATGGTAAGGGAAATAATGACTAAACCTCACATCCAATACCAGACTTTTCTGACGATTCAACATAAAAGATGTACTAAGTTCAACCTTTCCACTCCAACCGCTATCATCGTCATCCCCATAATCCGCTAATTTTGATTTGGCATAAGTATGAAACACCTCTCCTCCCAAATTCAGGTTCCACCATCCGAATAAAGAACGGTAATAGGATGCGTACAATCCCGTTTTATTGCTGTTGATATGATTCTCAGGTATCGTGAATTGGGAACCATCTGTATTGAAACGGGTGATATAACCGATAGCGTCATTATTGTAAGAATTATACAATACGGCATATATTCCCTTGAAACTATAGCTAATCTCCGCATTATGAGCAATACTTGGCTGCAAATCGGGATTACCGGACACATAATCGCTTGTCGTGGTATAGTATTTATAAGGATTCAAATCATTAAAGTTCGGTCTTGTTATTCCCATGGAATAAGAAGCAGAGAGACGTCCTGCATTCTGACTGTTCCAACTGAAATTAAGAGTGGGAAAAAGATGGTTGTAACTATCGCTGTTTCTTTCTCCGCTGACACGCTGATAACCCTTGGTACGGGTTGATTCATAACGCAGCCCCAATTTGCCGAAAAGAGAATTTGTAAAATTCCTTTCCACACTCATATACGCAACAGCCGAATTTTCATCATAGTCAAAAGCATTGCTTTGCTGAGCATCGAGTATCCAAGAATTATTTTCCCGACGATGCACGTCCAAAGTGGCGTTGTTTCCGATGCTTGTAAAAGCTAACCCCGCTTCCATACGGAATGAACGGAATGGCAAAATTGCATCTAATTTTGCAGAATGGATATGATACTTATTGTCACCCGTATTTGTCAACCAAACATCTACATAATTATCAGATGTCGTTACATCGGAGAAACTCTGCGCCCTTTTGTCAAAATAATTGTAAGTAAAGCTAAGCATTTTGCCTTTCGAATCAAGCATCCAGTCAGCAAAAGCAGTGACCGTCAAAGCGTTATTCGGACGAGATGGCGACCAATTAGTTGACTTGAAAACAACTCCACGGTCAGTAGTGACATCAACCAGATTGCTGTTTAGTCTGTTCGCATAGTAATTGAGGATGACACCGGCGTTCAAATTTTCTGTGAACTTATATTTGAACAACCCATTGGCACCAATATTCCGGTTCGTGAAATCGGTCGAACGGTTGGAAGTTTTGATATGGTCGGCAAATGTATAAGTTCGGTCCAAATCATTGATACCCTTTGAATCATTCCAACTTGCATCGGCCGACAATTCCACCTTTCGTGTCGAATGTGACACATTTCCTCCAACCTGATAGCAAAAAGACTCCCGATAACTTCCGTTTGCCCAGACATTTCCGCGCGTACCCAGCGACTCATTCCGGGATGTTATGCTGATATAGGCCACATTGTTGCCTGCGGCATACTTTGCCGGTGGAGTCGTCAGCACCTCAATTTTCTCTATACCGCTTGCCTGAAGGTTTTTCAAACGCATAGCCATTGCCTCGTCTGATATTTCCATCAGGCGTCCGTCAATGATATACCGCACAGAATTCTTGCCTGCGACTGTAACCAAATCATTTACCACTGACACACGAGGTATACGGTCAAGTACTTCCATGCCATTCATTCCTTTGGCATACTGGTCGTTTTTCGTCAGGTATATTATCCTGTCAGGAGCCTGTTTTACAACCGGACGTGATGCCACTACGACAATCTCTTCCAGTTCAAGCCGTCTTTCCCAATCCATTGCAGTAGAGTCTGCCACATTTTGGGCTGAGAGGGGGATAGCAAAAAGCACAGCCCCCAATGTAAAATAATGCAGTTTCATATATCATAATTTTATCGTCTACTCAAAAGCCTTTTCCTTTCCCTGGATGAAAAAGAATGCACCGTCCGATTTGTCACGCTGCAGGCCAATGTAAATGGTCTCACCATTATTGACAATCTGAAGTGAAGTATATCGGCCATCCTCTCCCTGATAGTCAGAATAGCCCTCTGACCGAGGTCTGTCCTTCTCAATTGCATCAGCAATGGCCTTGATTATTCTCGAGTTGTTCTTCACTGTTATACCCCGATAATAATTACCATTGTTCTTATAGATGGAAATGGTTACATTTTTACTGTTGTTATACCTTCCATCAAACAAATTCTCCACATTCAACTTGGGAGGCTTGGCATAGGCTACGATAGCCATGACTGCCATGCAGAAAAAAATCAGAAAACGTTTCATTTTTTATTATTTTGATAGTTTATAAATTGTCTTACCTTATCTTGCTCTTCGGTCTTTTGCTTTTCGACAGACTGCATGAAAGCAGCCACTTTAGCGGCTTCCGCTTCGGCCATCTTACGTGCCGCTTCCTCATTCAGCCGCTCCCCCTCGACATAAGCGATATAATAGTTTCCGTCCGTAGAAGTTATCGTATCGGATTCCACCTGCAGGAAACGACTTCCAATCAACACAATGGCTACACTTGCCGCGGCGGCCAATGTCCAACCGATAATTTTTCGGTAGGCTGTACGTTTCGGACGTATCTGCACATTCTGAAATTTCATCTGATGCGACACGCCCATCAGTTTTCTTGTCTCATTGATGAGGTCTGAGCTGAATGTCGTACAGAGCAATATATACTCCAATTCGGCTTCTTCCTGTACAGACAATCGACACTCATTATAAAGCCGACATAACGTCTCCACTTCTTTTATGCTTAAATTCTCTACCTGTTTCATCTGTTTAATTTGTTGTAAGTTTCACGTATTTTCTTGCGAGTACGACTCATGTTCATTCTCACAGCCTCCACCGACATGGAAAGTTCCTCGGCAATCTGTTCATAATCCAACCCTTCATGTGTCACAAGGTTGAATATCTGCTGTTGCAGAGGCGTCAATCCCTCCTGCAACAGATTTTCCAAGGTCTTGATGTCCTCCACTTCCATTTCATATTGCAGCGGAACGGGAATTTGAATTTCATCTATAGCCTGCATATTTGTCTTTCTCAATCTGTCGATACACACATTACGCAGGACACAGACAAGTTTATTTTTCGCCTCATCCGAATCAGACACAGGATTTTTTAATTTGAGCCTTAGCCATGTATCCTGAAGCACATCTTTAGCATCCTCATCGTTTTGCAGATATCTCAAAGCGATGCGGTGCAACTTGTTGCGCAAGTTCAGGAATGTTGATGTCAATATATCTTGTTCCATATACTACAGATACGAATAGACACAGAAAACATAACAGCAGATTGTTTTTTTTGACAAAATAAAAAAATAAAATCAGCAGCCCCCTGCTATTTACGTTATATAACAAATGCGGCAGCCGTCAGTGTGACAGTTGCCGCATTTGTTATTAGGATTCAATTGTAAGATTAACGAACAATCAGTTTTGCAGTTTTAACGCTGCCTTCAGCTTTCACGGTCACTACATATACACCTGCTGACAGGTTTTCAGTAGCGATAGCCTCAACAGCCTTCTGGCTGCTTACGAGAGCACCGTTCAAGTTGTAGACTTCCACGTCGGCAGTTGTGCCAAGCTGTACCGGTGTTCCGGTTGCTACCGGGTTAGGATACAGTTTCACTGTACCGTTGTTTACCACTTCATTCACACCGCTCGGGTCTGTATAGAGAGCTGAATAAGCCGGTACCTGAATTTCGTAGGCAGTGCCCTTAGCCGATGTGCCAAGGTCGAAACGGAGTGTAGTGATAGTGATAGGATAGATAGCTACATCACTGAGGTCCCAAATGTCCTTGAACGACAGGCTGAATGTAGACAATTCATTCTTCGGAAGTTCAGTTTCCGTGAATGCCCATGAAGAAGCCAGTTCGCCGAGGGCGTTCATCGCTGTTACGCTCACTTTCTTCACCGGAACTTCACCCGGATTTACGCTGATACGCAAGCCTTCCGGCAAACTCCAAACGTCTACACGGCGGTCAACCGAGATATAGGCACCGCGAGAAGAACCATTACCGACATAGTTCAGTTTGAAACCTTCACCGAGTTGTGAAATAGCCAAATCCGTACCACCTACCTGACGGAAAGTCCAGTCTTCGGCTGTACCAAATTCACGGTAAACCGGCATTACATCGGCTTCCGGAATTTCAACCGATACATTCAGCGTTCCAGTAAAGTCGCCCACCTTACCCGTTACAACAGCGGCACCATTGCTCACACCTTTCAGCAAGCCTGTTCCGGCTTCTACAGTTGCCACAGCTTCATTGTCAGAGCTCCATGCCAAAGCAGAAGAATTCATCGGCATTTCTGTTTCATTGACCAATGCGTTTACTTCTACCGTATATTCGCGTTTGTTGTCGAGCAACACCTTTTCCAAACGGAATGCAACATTGTCGCTCGGAGCAACGGTTACAGGAATATCAGCAGTCAGACCGTTGTACTGAGCCTTCAAAGCGCCGATACCGTCACCAGTACCATAGAAAGTTGTGCCGTCGTTGATAACTTCGCCGATTTTCGGGTCGCATGACAAGGTTACGCCCTGAACATCCGTATCAACCAACATACCATACTGGTTGTAGCCGTAGAATTTCGGTGTATAGATACCATATTTCGGGAAATTCATTGCCCAATCCACGAAACGAATTTCAGCGATTTCCTTATCCTCCGGAGCATTGGCTACTGCGAAAATTGCGCTACCAACGGCACGTTCGTGGCCGTCGCTGGTTGCATTACGTACGCCCAACGGCAACGTGTAGAGTGTTGACGAACCGCCACCGTCAATATTGATGGCATCCGTAGCTTTTGCGTAGCGCATTACATCGGCAAGTTCGGAAGTACGAACACCTGAAGATATGGCTGAACGTCCGTCGATAACCATCATGATAAGCGTGTCGGCATCTGCCGTGTAGCCGATACCACTACGAGGGTGCAAAGCAGAAGCGTCGCCACGTTCGCCTTCAGTGTCAAGCGTTTCGCCGTTGCCGAGAATTCGTGGGTTTCCGGATGTCAGCTGTTCCGGTATAAGCTGCTGTCCGTCGATAGAAACTACGGAATTGACAGTTACCACATCACCGACTTTCAAACCGTTTACAAAGTCCATAGCTGTACCGCGTGCCAGCAAAACATATTCGCCAGACGGAATTTCGCGGTCACCTGTAGAAGTCACCTCGCCTGTCACTTCAAATTTGGTTGTCTTACCGGCAGCCAGGAAGTCGCCTTCCACCAATTTTGCAGTTACTTCTGCACATTTTCCTGCCAAACTCGGTTGGTTGGCACGTCCGTAATAGCGCGGAGTATAAATACTCAAGGCATTGTCGGCAGCTGTATTGTTTACTACCTGGAAGGAAACAGACTTGCCGCCGCATTCAGCCGTACCGGCAGCAAACGAAGCAAGACCTACCACAGGTACTCCGTCGGCATCCATGGCAAACTGTTTCCATCTTTCTGATGTTCTGTAAATTTCACCGTCGACAACTGCCGCATTTGTCGGAGTTCCGACAATGGAGCCGCCGGTAGTGGATGTACCGCTTGTTGCAAAAAAGTCAGTATTGATACCGGCAAAATAGGAAACGCCCTCCTTGCTGTGGCTGGTAGCCATGCTTGAAGTTGTTGCACCGCCGGCAAGTTTGTCCTGTGCCACAACGGCACGGATATCCAACGCCGGATTTTTCAAATCAACTGTCAAATAGAATACACGCAAGTTGCGGGACTCTGAAGAGAAATGCAATGATGTCTGGGTAGTTCCCGGGCCTACATTGGCATGAAACAAAGTATCGACGTTATACTCGATGTCGCCGACTTTCCAAACATCAGAAGCTGCCATGGAAGCACATGCCGCCAAAGCAAATCCTGTTAAAAGTAAATTTTTCATAGTAAATGTTTTTATAGTTACTTTATTATCAATTTAGTTGTTGCAATTTTATCACCGTCAACGATTCTTACCACATAGATGCCGGCTGTGAGACCTTCCGTTGCGATAGCGTCAACAGCCTTCTGGTTGCTTACCAACGCTCCGTTCAAGTTATAGACTTCTACGTTAGCAGTTGTACCAAGCTGTACCGGCATTCCGGCTGCTACCGGGTTAGGATACAGTTTCACTGTACCGTTGCTTACTACCTCATTTACACCGCTTGGATCTGTGTAAACGGCTGCATAAGTCGGCACCTGAATTTCGAACGGCGTGCCCTTTGCCGATGCACCGAGGTCGAAACGCAAAGTTGTGATGGTGATAGGATAAATAGCAATCTCGTTGAGGTCCCAAATGTCCTCGAACGACAGGTTGAATGTAGAAACCTGATTTTTCGGAAGCTCCGTTTCCGTGAATGCCCATGAGGAAGCCAATTCGCCGAGAGCGTTCATGGCTGTCACGCTCACCTTCTTCATCGAAACTTCACCCGGATTCACACTGATGCGCAAACCTTCCGGCAAGCTCCATACGTCTACACGGCGGTCAACAGAAATATAGGCACCGCGAGAAGAACCATTACCCACATAGTTCAATTTGAAACCTTCGCCGAGTTGGGAAATAGCCAAATCCGTACCACCTATCTGACGGAAAGTCCAGTCTTCGGCTGTACCAAATTCACGGTAAACCGGCATTACATCACCTTCCGGAATTTCAACCGATACATTCAGCGTTCCGGTAAAGTCGCCCACCTTACCTGTCACAACAGCGGCACCGTTACTAACACCTTTCAGCAAGCCTGTACCGGCTTCAACAGTTGCCACAGCCTCGTTGTCTGAGCTCCATGCCAAAGCTGACGGATTCATCGGCATTTCCGATTCGTTCACAAGAGCATTCACTTCCACCGTGTATTCACGCTTGTTGTCGAGCACTACGTTCGACAGACGAAGTTTCACGTTGTCGCTCGGTGCAACGGTTACAGGAATGTCAGCCGTCAGGCCATTGTATTCAGCCTTCAAGGCACCGATGCCGTCGCCTGTTCCATAGAAAGTAGCACCATCGTTAATAATTTCACCGATTTTCGGGTCACACGACAAGGTAACGCCCTGCACATCCGTATCAATCAGCATGCCGTATTGGTTATAGCCGTAGAACTTCGGCGTATAGATACCATATTGCGGGAAATTCATTGCCCAGTCAACGAAACGTATTTCTGCAATTTCATTGTCTTCCGGAGCTTCCAGCACTGCATAGATTCCATTAGAAACGGCTCTTTCTTTACCGTCGCTCGGCGTATTCACGATGCCCAAATTCTGGATATACATACCCGACGAACCACCGCCGTCAACATTCACAGCATCGAAACATCCGGCATAGCGCATGATAGATGCTCCCTGCGGGTAAGTGCTTCCGCTCGACTCGCTCGAACGGCCGTCAATCAACCCCCAAACCATTTTCGAACGATCCTCGGAATATCCCAGCATCGTACGCGGATTGAAGGCATCGCGGGAATTAATCCAACGACCGGCTTCGTAAACAACCTCACCGCGTTGAAGGATAACTACGTCACCGCCACACACTTCCTTGATATTTGGAGGAGTCAGATTGTAATCGCCCAAACGCGTTTCAAAATATACGGTCAGCACCTCGCCGTCCTTCAAGTCCAGGACATCAGCTTCACGGCTTCCAGAAGCCGACAAAACTGCTTCGTTAGGAAGAATAGGCATATTTCCACCGGAAACGGCTTCGCCAACGACTTCTACCTTGAAAGGCCTGTTGATGCCCCACTCTTCGCCTTCCACCAAACGGACACGGCGCTCAACGCCACCGGTCGTTTTCGTATAGCGGCCGGTCTTGTCGTTATACAGCACCAATTCGTTGTCAAGGCGGTCATAATTGATATGGCTAAGCGAAATCACGCTGTTGTCGGCCCTTGTCATCGTCCACTTCTGATAAATATGGTCGCACCACATGTTTTTGCTGTCGTCCATCACGAAGTGGCCGTATTTCGTAGCCTCGTCACGGTCATACATGGCTATCTGTCCGTCAACATAGCAGGCCATATTCGGGTTACCGATATAGGGGTCCCAAGTGATGTAGAAATCGCCGTTGACACCGGCAAAATAATAGTTGCCGGAAGTGGTTTTCCGCTTTGCCACGTCAGAAATACGCTCAACGGTCAGCAGCGTGTCGTTGCCCAATTCCATTTTGTATTTCACATTGTCGTGCCTTTTCATGTCCATTGTCAGAAAATGAACACGCATGTGGGTGGATGTCGACTGCGATTTCAGATAAAGACGCGTGTACATCGTGCCCGGTCCGACCTTCTCATGGCGGAGCGTATCGACGGTAAACACTTCATCTTCTACCGTCCATTCAGTAGCGGCATTCATGCCAAAAGGCAACAGCATGAATGCCGCGATTATTGCTTTATTAAGTTTCATCACTACTACTTGATAATTAATTTACCGGTGTAGACATTTCCTTCTGTCCTGACTTTTGCCACATAAATGCCGGCAGAAAGACTTTCGGTTGCAATAGCATCAACAGCTTTCTGACTGCTTACCAACGCTCCATTCAAGTTATAGACTTCTACGTCGGCAGTTGTACCAAGCTGTACCGGTGTGCCGGCTGCGGCAGGGTTAGGATACAATTTCACTGTACCGTTGTTTACTACCTCGTTCACACCGCTCGGGTCAGTGTAAACGGCTGCATAAGTCGGCACCTGAATTTCAAACGGCGTGCCCTTTGCCGATGCCCCAAGGTCAAAACGCAAGGTTGTGATGGTAATAGGATAAATGGCGATATCGTTAATATCCCAAATGTCTTTGAACGACAGGTTGAATGTGGAAACCTGATTCTTCGGAAGTTCTGTTTCTGTAAATGCCCATGAAGAAGCCAGTTCGCCGAGAGCGTTCATGGCTGTTACGCTCACCTTCTTCATCTGAACTTCACCCGGATTAACGCTGATGCGCAAGCCTTCCGGCAAGCTCCATACGTCTACACGGCGGTCAACCGAGATATAGGCACCGCGAGAAGAACCATTACCCACATAGTTCAATTTGAATCCTTCGCCGAGTTGGGAAACGGTCAAGTCTGTACCGCCCACCTGACGGAAGGTCCAGTCTTCGGCTGTTCCGAATTCACGATAAACCGGCATTACATCACCTTCCGGAATTTCAACTGATACGTTGAGATTGCCAACGAAATCACCGACCTTACCAGTTACAACAGCAGTACCGTTGCTAACACCTTTCAACAAACCTGTACCGGCTTCAACAGTTGCCACGGCTTCGTTGTCTGAGCTCCATGCCAAAGCTGACGGATTCATCGGCATTTCCGATTCGTTCACAAGTGCATTCACTTCTACCGTATATTCACGCTTGTTGTCGAGCACGACATTCGACAGACGGAGTTTCACGTTGTCGCTTGCTGCTACCGTTACAGGAATGTCTGCTGTCAGGCCATTGTATTCAGCCTTCAAGGCACCGATACCGTCGCCTGTTCCATAGAAAGTTGTGCCGTCGTTGATAATTTCACCGATTTTCGGGTCACACGACAAGGTAACGCCCTGCACATCCGTATCAATCAACATGCCGTATTGGTTATAGCCGTAGAATTTCGGTGTATAGATACCGTATTTCGGGAAGTTCATAGCCCAATCCACGAAACGGATTTCTGTAATCTCTTTGTCTTGCGGAGCTTTCAATACGCAATAAACGCCATTACCAACAGAGCGTTCCTTACCGTCGCTCGGAACATTCATTGTGCCCAGCGGTTGCAGGAAGAGTGAAGAAGAACCTCCACCGTCAATATTGATACCCCATGTACCGCCAACCCACTTCATCATGTCGGCAAGTTCCACATAAGTTGCGCCGGAAGAAATGGCAGAACGGCCGTCGACAACGGCAAAAATCATTTTCGACTTGTCGCTGTTGTAGCCCAACATTGTGCGCGGGTGACGGGAATAGTCGCCTTGCGGAACTGTTTCTCCGTTCATCAGGAAGATGGTGTTACCGCCCACCATTTGAGTAATATTGGGAGCAATGCCTCCGTATTGGTCCAAAGTCTGCGTAAATACCAATTCTATTTCGTCGCCTTCCTTCAAGGCAGTCAGCTCAGCCGCACGGGAGCCCGATGCACTCAGCACAGCCTGTCCCTCGGCAATGACGCGGTTACCGGTAGTCGATACAGCACCCGTTACCTTTGCCTTGATCGGTGCATTCACCTTCCAGGTCTCACCCGGAAGCAGTTCCAATGCCACTTCTGTCGTACCGGCAGGAGTATGCGTAAACTTACCGTTCAGGCTGTTGAACACAATCAGCTCATTGTCGCCCAAACGTTCGTTGACACGGGTAAGCGCAACCGGAGCTGCACCATTCACGCTATAAGTATAGGAAGCGGTAATATTGGAAGTCCAAGGAGTAGTGGCACCTTCAAAAACAAAATGCGGACCACCCACGGCAACAGTTCCCACCATTCCATTCTGCACGGAACCGTTCACCGGCGCACCGACATCCACTTGAGTTTCAAAAAAGTCGCCGTTCACTGCGGCATAATAGATTTCCGAATCCGTTGTCTTACGGAGAGCATGAGCAGAAATATCCTCTGTACCGATAACGGAGTCACGTCCCAGTTCCGTACGGAATTCAAGGTTTTGCTGGGCTGTCGCAACTTCCAGATAGAAAGTGCGGAAAGTAAGCGAAGGTCCGGTAAACTTGATAGCCGTATAATAACTCTCCGGTCCTACTTTTGAGTGTTGAAGCGTATCAACCGAGTAGGTGTTTCCATCGATAACCGTAGTCGTCAAAGCATGGCTCATTGACACTGACAGCATCATGGTAGCGATTAAAAGTAATGGTTTTTTCATAGACAAAATGTATTAGGTTGTAAAAATAATCTTCCTCAAAATTAGCGATATAAATCAAACCGAGAAAGGAATATTGTTGAATCTTTGTATTTAATGGTTAAATTATGCAAACCCAAAGTGTTATTCACAAACAAGAGCACTCCAAATAAATTATTCTGCTTACCTTAGCCCTATAAACTTTAACATAACCCATACAAATTTCAAATCAGTTGTAATATGAGAAACATTATTACACCTTTATTACTTTTATCGACAGCTCTGACTTTCAACAGTTTTGCTACTACATGGCAAATTCGCGACACAGAGTACACGGTCGACACGCTGCAACATGTGAAAATAGGCCCGGGAACAACGGCCACACAGTTGAAACTGAACGGAGCCAAGAAGTTCCGCGTATTCTACACAACCACCAATCTGGACAACTCAAAAGTAGATGTACGCACTGTTAAGGCCAACAACAAGTACGCCAGTTGCGCCACCGTTCCGGCAATGGCACAGGCTGCCACCACAGCTTCCGGCGAGACCTACTTTGCCGGTGTCAACGCTGACTTCTTCGGCAACTCCGCCCCTATCGGCTATGCAGTAGTTGACGGCGATGTCTACCGCTCTCCGATGAGTGCCGGTTGGGCATCATTCGGTTTCGGAACCGAACGCAAACCCGTTATCGGCGCAAGTGCAGCCATCTCGGCTACGGCTACCATCAACGGCACTGTCACCACCATCAACGGTATCAACGTAACGCGCGGTGAAAACAACCTTATCCTCTATTCTCCGCAAAACGGCAGCGACACAGGTACAAACCCTTACGGTACTGAAGTACTTTTAGAACCGGTAGACGGCAAAATGGGAATCCTCGGCAGAACGACAAAAATGAAAGTAGTCGGTGCGCCGGTTTCCAATGAAGGCAAAATGAATATTCCGGCAAACGGCTATGTGCTCTCCGGCCACGGAACAGCAGCAACACTGCTGAACGGACTGACCGAAGGTACGGAAATCGAAATAAAAGCGTGGGCAAGCTATGACGGTGTCGACGTAATGGACATCACCCAAATGGCAGGCGGACAACCGGTAATCCTTAAAGACGGCGTTGTTCTCGACACAGAAGGCGCTATCGACCACCTCGTTGCCAACAACCCACGTACTGCCGTAGGCTACAACGACAAGAACGAACTTGTCATGCTGGTTGTAGACGGCCGTTCGGCAATTTCTGACGGATGTGTATCCAAAGAATTGGCCGACATCATGAAGAACGTAGGCTGCTCCGATGCTCTGAACTTCGACGGCGGCGGTTCTTCTACAATGTACTGCGGTCCGAAACTGGGCATTATCAACAACCCGAGCGACGGTAACCCGCGTTCAGTGACCAATGGTCTGTTCCTGGTAGCAACCGGCGACGAAACGAACAACGAAATTGCCGCTATTGAATTTAAAGATGCCGACAGCCAGCGCACTGTCAACCTACCGCAATACGGCATCTACACTCCGGAATTCTACGGCTTCAACAACGATGAAATCCTTGTGGACACCAAAGTGGAAGGCGTAACCCTTACTCTTGAAGGCGACAACGCTGCTTACGGAGAAGTGACAAACGACGGCAAGAGCCTGTATATCACTGCGGCAGAAGGCAATTTCGCACTGACAGCCAACTACAACGGAATCAAAAAATCCGTTCCGGTAGCCATCAAGCCGGGCGAAATTTCATTCCGACTTCCGAAAGTGCTTATAAGCAATCGTAAAGGCTACACAGTAGAAGCCATTTCTACGAATCTTGCAGGAAGCATGCCGCTTGACAACCGTGCCTTTACATGGACAACCAACGACGATGCAATCGCCACTATCGACAATACGGGCTTTGTAAAAGGCGTAGCCAACGGTACGACAACCGTTTCCGGAGAAGTCGACAGCAAGGCTTATACTTTGGAAGTGGTAGTCGAAAATCCTGAAAGCGACGTGATGCCGATATACCGCGAATTCGGAACAGCCGAAGACTGGACTTTCCGTCAGGTGGGCGGTACAGATTTGACCGTTTCACAACTCGGCGACGGCTTTAAACTGAACTATGTGGGTAATGGTTCTTCTCGCGGTGCCTATATTTCGGTTGACCGCCGTGTTGACGTTTGGAGCTTGCCGGAAGGCTTGCGCATCAGCGTTAATCCGGGTGAAGTTTCAATGAAAAAAGTGAGCGTGACAGCCATGAACGCTCTTGGCGAACTGGCCTCCGCATGGGCATTCACGGAAACAGAGCTTCCGAAAAATCAGGTTTCTACATTCAACCTGTCGTTCAAGGACGTATGGAACATTGATGACATTGCCATTTATCCTATCACCATCACTACACTCCGTTTCGACTTGGGAACATCGGCTAAAGGCACAGCCTACGAAATTCAGGTGCCGACGTATGCCGCCGTTTATACCGACCCGAGCGGTGTTGAAAACATTGAAGGCAACAATACAATAAAATTGTATCCTAACCCGGTAGCCGCCGGAACACCGGTACAGCTTGGCACGACTGCCGATGTGGAAGTCTACAACTTGAACGGTGCGCTCGTCAGCAGCCAAACAGCTGTTGATGCGATTGCAACCGAAGGACTTGCAGCCGGTATCTATGTTGTGAAAGTGAACGCCGAAGGCAATATCCGGACAGCCAAACTGATTATCCGATAAAAATTCTACAAATCATAAAAACAGGGCTGACTTCATTCGCGAGGTCAGCCCATTTTTATTACCACTATAGCAAAACAATTGACCGGCTAATTCCCCTGTTTCCGAATATACAACGAACCAACTGTATTTTATCAAATTATCAAATTGGTATTACAGAAAACCTTATTGGTATCTGAACAATTTTGAGTGTTTCCGATATTTGCATCCACAAAAACACAACGCCAATGACCGTATGCATCAAATCCCTCATTAAGAACATGAACCTTGTGATAGGTTGCACCATTGGATGCAATTATTGCTATGCAAGAAATAACTGCAAACGGTTTCACATGACCGATAACTTCGCCGTTCCTGAATATATGAGCCGGAAACTACATCTTATAGACAATCCTAAACCACATGTCTGGCTGCTCACAGGAATGAGCGACTTCTCTGATTGGCAACCTGCCTGGAGGGAGGAAATATTTAACCGCATGAGCGTGAATCCTCAACATTCATACATTTTTCTGACGAAACGCCCCGAACGAATCGACTTCCAGACAGACGACGGAAACGTATGGATGGGAGTTACGGTGACCCGAGCGTCTGAAAAGAAACGGTTAAGCGATTTGAAAAAATACATTCGCGCCCGACATTATCATGCCACCTTTGAACCTCTCTTCGAAGATATCGGCGAAATAAATCTGGAGGGATTCGAATGGATTGTCGTTGGAACGGAAACCGGCAAAAGAAAAGGGAAAGTGGATGCAAAACCCGAATGGGTGCTTCACATTGTGGAACAGGCAAAAAAGCATCACATACCGGTTTTTATGAAAGAAGACCTTCTACCCATCATGGGAGAAGAACGGATGATACAGGAATTACCGAAACAATTTACCGATAGAATATGGAACAGGAAATAATTAAAGACATTGATGTGCAAAGCGTAATGACGAAATCTTCATTACCCGTTGGCGGCTATTCGGTAAATCCCTACGTGGGCTGTCCGCATGCTTGCAGATACTGCTACGCTTCGTTCATGAAACGCTTTACCGGACATGCAGAACCATGGGGTACGTTTCTCGATGTGAAGCATTGGAAGCCAATAGGCAATCCGCACAAGTTCGACGGGCAACGGATAGTTATCGGTTCGGTGACCGACGGATATAATCCGTATGAGGAAGAATTTCTCCGCACACGCAAGCTATTGGAAGAACTGAAAGGAACGACTGCTGAAATCATGATTTGCACAAAGTCCGACCTGGTGTTGCGCGACCTTGATTTGCTGAAAAGCTTTCCGAAAGTAACGGTTTCCTGGTCAGTCAACACGCTCGACGAACAGTTCAGACTCGACATGGACCGTGCCGTAAGCATAGAACGCAGACTCTACGCCATGAAGCAAGTCTACGATGCCGGCATACGCACCGTTTGTTTTATCTCTCCGATTTTTCCCGGCATTACAGATGTAAAAGCGATTATTAATCAAGTAAAAGATTTTACAGATTTAATATGGTTGGAAAATCTGAACCTTCGCGGACAATTTAAGGGTGACATCATGAACTACATACACGAAAAGCATCCGGAACTTGCTCCTCTGTATGATGAAATCTACAACAAGAAACGGATGGATTACTGGAAGACACTGGAACAGGAAATCTCCACGTTCGCCCGTGAAGAAGGTTATCCTTATAGAATAAACGATTTGCCTTACGGGCGATCTTTACATGGGAAACCCGTCATAGTCAATTATTTCTATCATGAAAAAATCAGACTGCGCAAATAGTCTCATCTGATTGACCTGACAAATTCACTAATCGTCTGTCCAGTCATCTGCTTGAAAAAGCGCATCAGATGATTAGGTTCGGAAAAGTGCAGGCGGTAGGCTATCTCCTTTACCGACAAGCCGGAAAACAGCAAATCGTTCTTTACCTCCTGCAACAGGCGCTGCTTCAGCAAATGTACGGCCGACAGACCAAACTCCCGCATAACAGCCTTATTGAGCGTCACCCGGCTGATATTCATCAACTCTGCATAATCAGCCACATGCGTTTTCTCGGCAATATGCTTTTCAAGAAGTTCTTTATAGTGATAGGCATAGTTATTGAGAGGTGGAGTAAACGGCAGGTTAAAACGCCGGGCATAAAATCGGTTCAACTCCAACAGGAACTGATACAGATAAGCAACAATCATATGATAACTGTCGGCTACAGGCTCGCGCAATTCCCTTTTCATCTGCCGTAACAAGCCAAGAAAATACGACATTTCCGCCTCTTGCATGTCAAAACAGGTAGGATAGTCATGCTGATAACAATACAGCAGCCTATACATGAAATATTTATCCGACAAGAAATTGTTGATAAACTCTTCCTGAAAGACAAGGAAAGTATAATCCAGTTTGTCCAAATCCACATGCCACTCCTGCAACTGAAAAGGAGAAATGACAAGCACCATGTTGGAATGCAGTTCGATTCTTTTACCACCCAGCAGCATATAGCCTTCTGCCCGACGGAAGAAATAGAATTCAAAAAAATCAGTCTTATACTGTTTGCTGAGGTCAAACCATCCCCTTTTTTCCGAACTGTCGGCAGTATTCAGCAAGAAATCCACCCCACAGGAACTTTTGGAATATTTCAGCAGGGATATATGCCTGGTTGAGCTGCCCGGATAAATACCATATGAATCTTTACGCGCCATATAAAAAAGCGGAACTACTCTTCGTCATTCTTTTCAAGACGCTCTACCCGCACCAGTTCGATTTTCGTGGCGCTCTGTTTCAGAACGGTGAAGCGATAGCCGTCCAGTTCAAACGATTCGCCCTGCTGTGGCAGTTTTTCAAGGTTATACAGGATATAGCCCGCAAGTGTCTGATATTCATCGTTCTCCGGCAAATCCAGGTCGTAGAGTTCGTTCATGGTCTCCACCTCTATTCTTCCCGAGAATTCAAAGGTATTGTCATCCACCTTTTCCGACACAATGGTGCGACGGTCGTGTTCATCCTCGAAATCGCCCAAAATCTCTTCTACAAGGTCCTCAAGGGTTACCAGTCCGCCTGTACCGCCAAACTCGTCCACAATGACGGCAATGCTCTTCTTTTCGGCAAGCATCTTACGCATCATGTTGCTGGCAAGCATTGACTCGGGCGCATATTCCACAGGCTTGATGCGCGTTTTCCAATCGGCCTCGCGATCAAACATCTCATTCACATGAATATAGCCCACTACATTGTCGATGTCGCCCCGATAGACGATAATCTTCGAAAAGCCTGTCGCCGTAAAGCGTCGGCGAAGGCGGACAGAATCGGTGTGGTCGATGTCAACACCCACGATTTCATTTCGCGGAGTCATGCAGTCGCGCAAATAGGTAGTGGAAAAGTCAAGTGCGTTACGGAATATCTTCACCTCATGGTCAATCTCCGCCGGCTCCTCTTCATGCTTCTTGTCGTCGATAGTCTGCTGAATATAGTCGTCGAGTTCTCCCACCGTCAGCAGTCCGGGCCGCGAAGAGTCGACACGCCCGCCCATCATGCGGATAATCAGTTTGGAAATGGCGGAAGAAAGCAGCGAAATAGGATAAAGCAACAGATAAATCAGGAACACCGGCAGGGCGAAATAGCGCATGGTGCCGTTGGGATTGATGCGGAATACGGTTTTCGGCAGAAATTCGCCGGTGACCAGAATGATGCAGGTGGAAATGAGTGTCTGCATAGTCAGGACAAAAGCACTGTTGTCGGAAACCAGTTCCAGTACAGGCTGCAACAGAACCGCCATGCCCATACCGTAGACTACAAGCATAATGTTGTTGCCCACCAGCATCGTGGAAATAAACATATCCTGATGGCTGTAGAAGATGTTGATAAGCGAACTTGTCAGTCCTTTCTTCTGCACATCCAAACCCACACGCACCCGATTGGAAGTGATGAAAGCAATCTCCATTCCGGAAAAGAATGCAGAAAACACCATTGACACAATGGTTACTATCAAAGCAGAATTAAAGTCCATAATACAAATATTGACTACGCAGTCTGTTTATTGCGCCGAAGCGGCCCCTGCCCTTTCCTCTTCGACAGGGAATATGCCCGAAGGCTTGTTGATTTGATAAATTGTCATTCTTTCATTCGACTCGAAACCGTAGCCTTCAATGATACGGTCGTCCTTCTCGATGTGGATAAATGAATCGGAATAGACCTTGTGGTCCCTCTGCGACCAGAAAATCTGCTCCGTAAGGAACAGTTCCTTTTTCACGTTTCGGATTTCCACACTTCCGTCCAAGCGCCAAAGCTGCTTGTCCTTAAAGTAGGTGGCTGAATCCGAACGGATATAGGCCTCCACATTGAAAAGCGTGTCAAATTTTTCGATATACAGTTCGTAAGGGAACTTCCAGTACGGGTCTTTCACCTCGTCGTAGACAAGCCATAGCTTGGAAGTGATGCGATAGCGTGTCATACCGGAGTCGCTGATCAGCGTCTTTACGTCGCGGGTCATCATCGTCGGCATCACCTTAGCGTCGACACCCGTTGCAACTGCGGTTTTTGCATCCTTTTTGCACGCCGGCAGCACCAGCGTCAGCAAAAGGAGCAGCAATAGTATGTTTCCGGCTTTTCTCATCCGTCAGCCTGTCGCTATGATTTGACTATCGAATCTTGTTCTGCCAGAACGCAAACTCGTTGAAATTCACGCCCAATGTGATGTTGAAATAGTTTTCTGTGATAAGGGCTGTCGGAGTTGTTGTTCTATGCTTGTATTCAAAACCAAGGTTAATGACGGTCTTTGTACCCAAGGTCGGGAAACCGAAACCGCAAGCCAGGCCGTATTCACGCACATTGTTGGAACGCACCGTGATATAGTCGTTCGTATAATTTCCACCCAAGCGGTAGGACATGCGTTGGAAATAGTTGCCACGGGGATTAGGCGTGTACTGCATACCGAGAGCCACTTTCCAGCGGTCGTCGAATTTTGTCGGTTCAAACACGTAGGAACCGTCCTCCGACTTCACACCTTCAAAACTGGCCTTCGACCATTCCTGCCAAGAGAAATCGCCCATCACCGTGAAGCGGTCGTTATAGGTGTAGGCAAGACCCACGCCATAGGCATTAGGCTTGCTGTAGCCGCCCTTAAGGCTTGTATAGCCGATTGTATCGGGTTTGGAATCGGCATTAATGTCGTAATAAGTACCCCAGGTATGTCCGTGGAAATCCTTTTTGGGAGAATAAGTGGCACCGAGTGTCACTTTGTGCAACTGGCGGAACTCCATCGTATATTGTGCACCGATAAGCACATTCCAGTCGCGCACTTCCATCACCTGTTCGTAAAGCGCACTTGTCGTAGCATCCGAACTTGTCAGATAAGAGCTGTTGGTCACATTACCGAACTGATAGGCAACGTTTGCACCCACAGAAAAGCCCTTGAACGGACGGATACTCAAACCGACATACAATTCGTTGATACCGCCGGCACCCAAGAAGCTGGAAGAACTGTTCACATTGCCTTCCGAATCCTTTACCTCGCCACCGAACGAATAACCGACAGATGAATACGGCACCAAACCGATGCTACCGCCCATAATCTTGCCGATAGGGAACTGCAGCGTAAGGTTGTCGAGACCGCCGCCAAACGATTTTCCAGTCTGGCCGTTTTCCGTCGACCAAAGACGAGTAAGGTCAAGGCCTATGTCCCAAAGAAGGGTCAGGGAGTCGATAGCTGCATACGAAGCAGGGTTCATCACGTTAATCTGACGGCCGCCCTGCATGGCGATACCCACACCGCCCATGTTGCGCTGCATACTTGTAGCATAGTCACCCAGTTTGCCATATCCGAATTTTGAATAAGGCGACTGTTCTTTTTGTGCCGATACGACACCCGTAGAAACCAGAATCAAGGCCAGTGCCAAGACAATTTTGCTATATACTTTCATTATGTTCCAATATTCTGTTTAATCCAATTGTTACCAAATTTTCATTCACCTCCATTTCTTCGAGGTTCAACCGCTTTGCTATGATATTGCAATCGCCGCCGGTCAGCACCACCAGCAACCGCGGATAGTCGGCCTTCAGCTCGGCATACATTTGCTTAACATGAGCCACCACGCCCATCACTACTCCGGACCGGATAGCCGTTGCCGTGTCGTAGCCCACCAATGGGATATCGCCTTCCGCGTCCAGCAATGGCAACCGTGCACAATGCTCCGACAACGAAGCGAAACGGGTTGCAATACCCGGGGCTATGTTTCCGCCGCGGAAACAACCGTCGGCAGTCACTAAATCCAGCGTTATGGCTGTACCGGAATCCACCACCAGCAAATCCCTGCCGGGATAGGCGGCCAATGCCCCCACTGCCACCGCCATCCGGTCGGCACCCAGCGTATGGGGCGTTGCATAATCGATGGACAAAGGCATCGGAAGACTTGAATTCAGCACCAGACACCGGTCGAATACACTTTCCAGCAATGCTATTTCTTCAGTGTCGTTTCCGGCCACCGACGAATAGATGACTCCGCCAATGTCGAACCGCTTTCCGTAGGCCGATACGACGTCAGCCGTCAGCCGTTCAAATCGCTCGGTCAGCACCACCTTGCCGCTCTCCAGCACCGAGAGCTTCACCGATGTGTTTCCTCGGTCTATAGCTAAATTGTATTCCATTTATTTGGCAAAAATACTAAATACTCACCAATTTGCTCACGTTTTCCGCTACGTTTTGCATATTAGCTTATTATTTAAGCTTTTTTATCGACAAGTCGACGGGTTTTTACTTCTTTTTTGCCGGCTTGTTTTCCGATTTTCCGGCAGCCAGGTCCTTCTTCATCTGATAGGGAATCATAAACGAAGTATAGATTTGGAGCACAGCGCCTGCCATCAGGAATGCCAACCAGTCGGAACGGTAAGGATAGGCAATCAGGAAATAGGCCGAAACCAGATAGCACAGCGCCGACCAGAACTCAATGTTCATCAGTCTGCGCACACGCAGTCCGAGACTTTTGTCCTTGCGGTGGAGCATACGCTGCAGAATACGGACCACTACAGCCAGAAATGCGCCGAAAGTATAGACATATTGAAAATAAATTTCATTGATATGCAGCAACGGCAGGAATGCCGTCACAAACATCAGCAGCATGGCCAATGCCAGAAGAAGATTCAGTTTTTTATCGTTCATAACGTATCATTAATTGTGCGCTATCTTTCCTTGACAATATACACATCCTCATGCGGACGCTTCATGTGATACTCCTCGCGGACAATCTTTTCCAACGCTTCGGGGTCGGTGTTGAGCGACTCCACACGCTGGCGGATTACGAGGAACGAATCTTCCGACTGCTTGATTTCCGCCTTCAGTTCGCGGATTTCGCGGTCGTACTTGAGCACCATCATGTAGTTATAGTCATGGAAAAATAACAAATAAACGGCAAAACCAACGAATGCTACAATATACAGGTTGATTTTGTTCATCCTTTTCAGTGTTTCTTTCAATTTCATACGCTTATTCCATTTTAGTCCAAATTTTTCCGTTATTCGTCCAGCAGTCCGGGACGCAGCAGCCGCGTGCGTTCCACTGCCTGTTCATGCTTCCATGCATCAATCTTTGCCTGATGTCCCGACAGCAGAATATCGGGCACTTTCCAGCCCTTGTAGTCGGCCGGACGGGTATAGATAGGCGGAGCCAGCAGGTCGTCCTGGAAAGAGTCGCTCAACGCCGACTGTTCGTCGCCGATAGCCCCGGGAATCAGCCGCACCACCGCGTCAGTCAGGATAATGGCAGGCAGTTCGCCGCCCGTCAGCACATAGTCGCCGATCGTGATTTCCTTCGTCACCAGATGTTCACGGATACGGTAGTCAATGCCCTTGTAATGTCCGCAAAGAATAATGAGGTTCTCCGACAGCGAAAGCGTGTTGGCCATACGCTGGGTGAGCTGTTCGCCGTCAGGTGTCATGAAAATGACATCATCATAGTCGCGCTGCGACTTCAGATGGCTGATACAGCGGTCAATCGGCTCTATCATCATCACCATTCCCGCTTCGCCTCCAAACGGATAGTCGTCCACCTTGCGGTGCTTGTCGAGGGTATAGTCGCGAAGATTGTGAACCACAATTTCGGCAAGCCCCTTGTTCTGGGCACGCTTGAGAATCGAGCAGTTGAGCGGAGACTCGAACATTTCGGGAAGCACTGTTATGATATCTATGCGCATGGTCAATTCATTTCAATTTATTGCAAAATTAGAAAAAACTTTTGGTCCGAAAAAACTGACGTGCACCTCAGTTTGATTTTTTAACCCAAATCAGCCATTAAGCTTTAGGCCGAAGCCTACCGGCGGACCACAAGCAGCAAAAAGGGGCTTCTGCCGTCACTCGTTCCGGCAAAAGCCCCTTTTCAGGATTGGCAGCCTCCCTTCCAGCCGCCGATAATTATCTATTTATACGACTCTGCATAGATTTTGATGATTTCCTGGTTGGTCAGTTGTCTGGAATCATAAACAAACAAGCCTCCCATTGTGTTCACCGCATTGTCGGCAAAGCGCGGGAAATCCTCCGGAGTAATGCCGTAATCGCTCAACTTAATGTCGTCGACACCGCATTCCTTCTGCAAAAATCCCAATGCATCCACGAAATCCGACGGACGCGCGCTCTTCTTTTCCGTCATCACCTCATACATCTTCATGTAGCGCTTCATACGGTCGTTCTTGAACGTCGTAAAATAAGCCTTTGAAATAGCGATAAGACCGGCTCCGTGAGGCAATTCAGGATAGTAGGCACTCATGGCGTGCTCCATTGAATGTTCCGAAGTGCAGGATGACGTGCTTTCCACCATACCTGCCAATGTTGACGCCCAAGCCACTTTGGCACGAGCCTTCAAGTTGCGGCCGTCCTTCACGGCAATCGGAAGATATTTGTAAAGCAAGCGCAATGCTTCCAGCGCATACAGGTCGCTGATTGGCGAAGCAATGGATGCAATGTAGCCTTCGGCAGCGTGGAAGAATGCATCAAATCCTTGATAAGCAGTAAACTTTGGAGGAACCGACAACATCATTTCCGGGTCAACGACCGACAATGCCGGGAATGTAGCCGGACAACCGAAACCGATTTTTTCCTTCGTTTCCTCGTTGGTGATGACAGCCCACGGGTCCATTTCCGTACCCGTACCAGCCGTTGTCGGAATGGCAACAACGGGCAAAGCTTCCTTCACGGCCTTTCCCTTACCGGTACCGCCACTGATGTAATCCCAGAAATCACCTTCATTGACAGCCATCACGGCAATGCACTTGGCAGAATCAATCGTACTGCCGCCGCCCAAGCCGACAACGAAATCGCAGCCCTTTTCCTTGCAGAGGGCCGCACCTTCCATCACATGGCTTTTCACCGGATTGGCGAGAATCTTGTCGTAGATCACGGTCTGCACCTCATTCTTGTGGAGCATTTCCAACACGCGGTCAAGATAGCCGTACTTGCGCATCGACGTACCCGCCGAAATCACTACAAGTGCTTTTTTACCGGGGAGCGGAGTTTCAGCCAGTTTTGCCACTTCCCCTGTTCCGAAAATCAATTTTGTCGGAATATATGCAGAAAAAATCATTTCACTCATAAGCATCAAATTTTACAGGTTAATATTGAGATTTAGTTGTATTTCAAAATAGGAACAAGTGAACGTAGCGTCAGACGAAAACACTGTTTTCAACGTTGGCTATATCAACCTCATTCTATTTTATCCAAAAATACGAATAAGAACTGAAAAATGCAAACTTCCGACGCTTATTTTGTGAAAATTTGAAAAGTTTAAAGACTTTAAAATTACAAAATGCCACAAAAACAAGATAATCGCAAATACATCAGACAGATACAAAAAGCCGCAGGCAAACAGCGGTTGCGCCATTTGCTGCGGCTATGCTTTTTCCAACAGAAATCAAATTATTTCTGAGCGGCCGGAGCCTGAGCAGGAGCCTGCTGTGCCGGTGCCTGTTGAGCTGCCGGTTGTTGTGCAGCCGGTGCTTCAGTCTGGAACGGAGCAGCCTGTTGTTCTTGCGGAGTAGCTTCTACGCGAGAGCCCGTTACCATTGACGGAGCGAAGAATGAAGACAAGATGCTCAACACACAGATAACGATTGCCAACACCCAAGTTGCCTTTTCTACGAAGTTAGTAGTTTTGCGCACACCCATGATTTGGTTGGAGCTCGCAAAGTTGGATGCAAGACCGCCGCCTTTTGATTTCTGAATCAATACGATGCCAATCATCAAGATTGAAGCAATCAATATCAAAATGATTATTCCTGTGAACATTTTTATTTATTGTTTTTTTGTTTATAATTTTCGTTGACTATCAGTTTCTTCAGGAAACGTATTTGGTCTGCAAAGTAAATACTTTTTTCCGGAAAATTCAAACTTAACGACTGAATTATTTCCAATGCCTTTTCATAACGGCGCTGTTTGATATAAATTTTCGCCAAACTTTCCGACAAAAGCGAGTCACCGGCCTGTTCTGCAGCAGCTACAGGCTCCGGAGCGGCGACTACTTCCGCCGGAACTTCCTCGGCAGCCTCTTCGCCGGTCGGGAAACGTCCGCTCTGCTTTTTGCTGAGAGCGATGAAGCGGTTAATGCGCTGTTCGTTTTCGCTCAAGTTTTCGCCGTCGGTGTCAGGCATGCTGCTCTCTTCCTCCTTCGCCAGCAATTGGGCATAGTCGGGCACAGGATTGAATATCCGCTGCTCGAGCGCCTTGATTTCAGCCTCATCATCGCTGCCGAAAGCATCCAGAAAACGGTCGATGGTGTCGATAGTCGATGTGGTTGTACCCACATTCTCCTCCTGAGGATAAAAGTCCCTGAATTTTTCCGCATCGTCGCCCACCATGTCGTACAAGTCGGTACGGTCGGCCACGAAAGCCGTCAGACGGGCAATGCGTTTCCGCCGCTCGTCGGCAGAAAGCGAAGCGTCGCGCTGCAACTGAAGCACTGCAACCGGCAGAAAATAAGGATACTGCTCCAGCAGCTCGTCGGCCAACACCGACGAAAATTCAGAACCGTCGGCAGCCATTGCCGCATCGAAAGCGCGGGCTCTTTCCGATTTTTCACTCATATCCGTCATCGTCGTCAGTTTCCTCCTTTACCAGTTACCAGCCGTAGCATTAAATATCAGCATCACGATTTCTTCCGAAATCTCATCACAAAGACTGTCCTGCACATCAGTAAGCATCAGCGTAGAGTCGAAGTCACGGAAGGCCGAGAACGACTGGTCGATGCTGTTCGACGGGTTGCGGTTGTCGGTATATTTTACACGCACAGTGATTGTCAGACGCGTTTTTGAAGCCAACGCGTCTTCCGTAACAGCCTGAGGTGTAAGGGTAAATCCTGTAATCTCGCCCTCGAGAATCAGGTCGGCGTTCGAGCTTTCCGTTATCTGCAGGCGGGTCTGCTTCGTGAAGGAGTCCATCAGCTTGTTTTCAAACATCGGCTGCAAAGGAGCATAGACCATGGCCGCACGAATCGGGAAACTCATGATATTGATGGTCTTGTAGACATTGTAGTCCAATGCCGCGCCGTTGAACTTATAGCTGATTGTGCATGCCTGAAGCGTCACCATCAGCATAACGATTGATAATATCTTTTTCCACATAGTGTCAATCCTTGTTTTCGAGTCCGTATTCCTTTATTTTCCGATAGAGCGTACGTTCGGAAATCTGCAGTTCTTCCGCCGTTTTCTTGCGGTTGCCCACGTTGCGCTCCAGCGAACGGCGTATGGTTTCCCGCTCCGTATCCTCAAGGGTCATAGCCGTAGCCGGTTCGGGGTCGGTATTTTCCACCACAGCCACTGCAGTGTTCGGCTCATGATGACGCGGCAAGAGCGGCTGCTGTCCGCCGTCGCGTTTCCAACCCTGCAACGGATTTGCCACAGTTTCCGCCGGCTTGACGCCCGAGAGCGAGGCGACGGTCTCCTTCAAATCGTTGATATCCTTTCGCATCTCGAAAAGAATCTTGAACAAGCCTTCGCGTTCCTGGTCATAGGAATACATCTGCGGTCCTGATGCAACAGCAGGCGAATATTCACTGCCGGCATCCGGGAAATAAGAAGCCACTTCCTCAGCCGACACTTTTTTTCCGGCGTCGAACAGGGAAATCTGCTCTATCACGTTTTTCAACTGGCGTACGTTACCCGGCCAGCGATAGGTAAGAATTGCCTTTTTTGCATCATCGTCGAACTCCACCAACGGCATACGGTACTTTTCGGCAAAATCACTGCTGAATTTCCGCGTCAGCAACAGGATATCATTACCACGGTCACGCAATGGCGGAACGGCAATACGTACCGTCGACAGACGGTAATACAAATCCTCACGAAAACGGCCTTCGGCTATGGCTTTCTGCATATTGACATTCGTAGCCGCTACGACACGGATATTGGTTTTCTGCACCGTCGACGAACCGACTTTGATAAACTCTCCGTTTTCGAGCACGCGCAGCAAACGGGCTTGAGTGGTCAACGGAAGTTCCGCTACCTCATCAAGGAAAATCGTACCGCCGTCAGCTTCCTCAAAATATCCCTTACGGGCACCGGCAGCACCCGTATAGGCACCCTTTTCGTGACCGAACAGCTCGGAATCAATGGTTCCTTCCGGAATAGCTCCACAGTTGACAGCTATATAGTTCTTGTGCTTTCGCGGACTGAAAGCGTGGATTACCTTTGGAAAAAACTCCTTTCCCGCACCACTTTCTCCGTTAATGAGCACAGAAAAATCAGTAGGCGCAACCTGCAAGGCACGCCCTATCGCCGCCAGCAATGCAGGTGAATTGCCCACAATGCCGAACCTCAATTTCGCTTGCTGTACTTCAGGTGATATATCTATTGGCATAATGCTTCTTTTCTCGTTATTAACCAAACAATCAGTGACAGCCAGGAGCAAAACCACAAGCTGCCAACTACAAAGGTACAGATTTTTCCACACATTCAACATTTCTCCCACCGACAGAAACATTATTTCACATTTACAACGGGACAAATTCCCTACTGCCGATGTATATGCAAACAAAAAGAGAGCGGCCCGTGGGTCGCTCTCTTCACTTATTTCAGAATTATCTTACTATTAAAGAATAACTTTCTTTACAACCGGAGCACCGTTTACAACAGCCTTAACGATGTACAAGCCATTAGCCGGAGCAGCTACTTCAGAAGCATTGTGAACTTCAGCAACCTTTTGACCAGCTACGTTGTAAACTTCGATTGATTCAGCAACTTCGCTAACTGCGATAACGTCACCGTTAACGCGGATAGTAGCGTTGGCAACTACATTGTCAGCTACGCTTGCGTTAGGATTGTAACCTTCTTCAGCGATGCGGTAAACACCCATACCGTTGTAGCACTTGAATGTTACCAAAAGCATAGCGTTCTTGCCGTTAGCATCCGGATCAAGAGCAATAGTGCTCAAACCGTGAAAACGTGTACCAGTATCTGGTTCATGTCCAAGTCCGTCGGCAGGAACCAACCACAATTGTTTCATTGAAGGCATTGAGAATGATTCGTCAACCAATGTTACAACTGCCTGACAAGAGTGAGGTGCATCGTATTGACCTTCAGAGAATACAAAAATGTTCTGATCGCCTACATGACCTTCAGCAACACCATTTGTCCCAGAAGCAGGAATAGTTATCCCCTCGACAAGAACTTCACCGGTATCCGGATCCTTCTGCTCTGGCAGTACTTTTGCAAAAGAATCCACCATTGCACCGTCTGAGCTATATGTAGTCGGAAGAGTTGTAAAGCCATCGATATAGTACATAAACACTTCACCATTTGCACTGCCGTCCTTCACTTGTTTCAAAACCGTACCATAGCTGAAATTAAGAGTACTACCTTCAGCTGGCATAGGATAAGCCTCAGTCATTGCTTGGAATGGCATACCTGATGCCCACGCAGCTCTCCATGCTGTTTCACCTTGACTACGAGTCCACGCAAACACATGAGCATTATCTTGTGCAGAAGATGCCGCCATAATAGTGGCACCAGCATTAACACCTGTCAAGTCACCTACAACGTCGCAGTAGTCAACACGACCCGTACCTCCTAAAAACAACAAATCACCGACAGAAGTCAATTCTCCTGTCTCAAGGTTACAAGTGTAAAGAGCCAAGCCTCCGGCACCGTCGCTGTTTGCGCTATAAGAAGCAACATAGAAGTTTCCGTATTCATCGAAACCTACCTGGTTGGCAGCCAATGTTCCGGCATAAGCTTCGCCGTTCAACTTCAAATCCAAAGAGCCAAGATATTCTCCTGTTTCAACCGAGTATTTCTCAATTGTTGCTACATCACCTGACAAACCAACATATACAACTTTACCGTCAGTTGTCGCTGTACGAGCACTGGTTGAAGCAATCTTGCTTGCAAGATATTCGTCCGTAGTGTGGAAACGGTCAAACACCCAAAGGTTTTCACAAGTGTAGCCATTCTTAGGTTCGTAAGTCTGACCATCAGTTGCTGCGAAAGCCGTAGAAGCGAGCATCAAAACTGATGCAGAAAGTAAAAATTTCTTCATAGTCAAAATAGTTTTAAGTTAATTATTTGTTTGGGATATTTTTCATATCCACCGTAAAGTTACGCAGTTTTTATTCTCACGCAAAATTTTCGTGTAAAAATATTGTTTAAAACATTAAAAATATATTTCACCAAATTATTATCTGCCCTACAGCAGAATTTATAGGCAGGTTCACCACTTTGAAAGCCTTCTGCCACTGAAAAAAGAATACAGGCTGAAGAATCCGAAGCGGTATGCCGCCTGCAAATTCATCAGCCTGCTACATATTATATATACCAGAAGGGCAGTATCAACAAGTCATTTTCAAGGTCTTCACGGAACCGTCGGAAAGGCGCACTGAAACCAGGTAGACACCCGTACTCAAATCCGAGAACCGCACTTCGCCGGCAGCATCCGTAGTCGTTGTCAGCAGCAGTTTGCCATCCACTGAATACAGGCTGACCTCCAAACCGGCCTGACCGGCAACCAAAGTCGGCACTTCGCCTCCGCGGATATAAATGGATTCGGCAGCCACGTCAGTCACTCCCGCCTCAGCACTGTAGACAAACGAAGAAACGATCCAGTCGGATGTTGCCGTCTTACCGTCATCACCGATATAGGAAACATTGGCACGCACGTAATAGGTTGTGCCGTCTTTCATATAGGAAGAACCGACTTTCAGTTCAGACAATTCTCGAGTCTCAAACTGGAAGCCCGAGAAAGAACCGGCGTATGACGTACGAGCCGGGAAAGAACTGGAAGCACTGATCCAAACCGTACACAAGGTCACACCCGGCTGCGGCTTCACCTGAATTTTCGAATTGCTGTAGAGCGTTACGCCTTCGGTAGCCGGATTGACAAATTCGGGAGCAGCGGCAGGCATTACCTTTACCGTAAACTCGACAACGGAACTTTTGAAAGCAATGCCATCCACTTCAGCCGACACCTGTAAATAGTAGGTTGTACCGCCACACAATACATATTGAGGAATCTGGAAGGAAGAAGCGGTAGCATCCGTTTCATAAACCACATCCGACATGTCAATTTGGGAAGACACCTGAACATGATAGGTAACATCACCCAAGGCCGTCCATTCTACCGTCAGATTGTCGTCACAGCCCGTAGCACCGTTTTCCGGAGAAATCACACGGAACGCGTCTACCGAAAATGAATTAATGTCAGAAGCCACATCCTCCGAATTGTTCTGACGGGCAATCACCTTCCAATAGTAGGTCTTGTCGGCCTCGAAGGCATACACGTCGACCGACGGGATGTAATTGGCTTCCACTTCCTTTCGGGCCAAAACATTTTTCATTTCGGCATCGTCGGAAACGACGATTTCATAAACCGACGACGAACCGTCCCAACGGAAGTTGAATACGCCCGGAGCCTTTTCGCCCTGAACCGGGAATGTCGGAGTCGGCTTCACAGCTGTTTCTACCGGCTGGCCTACGAAGAAGGCACTGTACTCGTTACCGTAACGGTCGAGAATAGCCACGGCATAATTGTAGTTGTCCAAATCAGCCTCGGCGATGCCGAAACCGGGGTAATCGGCCTCAGCGTCAGGAATTTCATACATATTATCGTAGCATACAATGTGCAGATATTCCGCTTCCTTCCGGAAAGTATTTGTGTCGACCGACTTCGGAACGAAATAAATGGCATAGCGCACGTTTTCCGGTCCGTCCCACGACAATGTTCTGCCGTTACGCTGCAAATTGCTGACAGCGCCGGGACATTCTGCCGGCATCCAAGTAACAGCCGGAGTCAACGAATTCGATTGAAACACATAATTACGCAAATAATTCATCAGGTACAGGTATTTATAATCTCCAGGGACAGACAAATCGTATCCACGACGCGTACTCAATGATTTCCAAGGAAAATATACCGTACCCGGAGCACCCATCGTGTCAGAAGTTCGAGTCAAATCAATTTGGTCAAGGAACTCTGAAAACAAAGCCTGAGTACTAGCTGTATTGGAGAGATCCTGACTGATATAGCAATGACGATTGTATTTGGCCGTCACTTCGTACCACCACGGTGTAATCAGTCCGTAGTCAGCGTTCGTATTACCAATCCGCCAATACACCTGTGGCGAAATGAAGTCAATCGAGCCTTCGCTGATCCACGCCATCGGGTCAGAACAAATTCCATTGTACTGCCAGTCGCTGCCCGGACAGGGAGTGACCCCGTATTTTGCAGCTACGTCCGCGTTGCTACAAGCCACACCGGCAGGACTGATACCGAAACGCACCCAAGGTTTTGTCGACTTGATATAGTTGTTCACCTTGCGCACCATATCGTTGACATGCTCGCGACGCCAGTCAAGCTGGCTCAATGTTCCGCCCTCTTCCTTGTAGGCGGCATAATCCTCCGCATCATACGATTCAGGCAGACCGTTCTGATAGAAATAGTCGTCGAACACGATGCCGTCCACATCATACTTGTCCATGATGTCGGCAATCACATCCACGATACGCTGTTTCACTTCCGGAAGTGCCGGATTGAGGATCGTCCAGGTGCGTTCCGAGGTTGTCCATTTGAGCAACCATTCCGGGTGGCTGTTTTCATAGTTCTTGTCACCACCATTCTGTCCCCAGCCTTCATAGTAGGCGGAGTTCTGATAGCGGTAAGGGTTCAGCCACGCATAAACTTCCAGACCACGCTTGTGAGCCTCTTCCAGCAAGAAGGCAAACGGGTCGAAAGCCGGAGCTACACCGCGAGTTCCCGAAACATAGCTCGACCATGGCTCGTATTTGGAATCATACATGGCATCGCACATGGTACGAACATGATAATAGATTGTAGTGAAATTATTTCGCTGCAATGAATCAAGATTAGTGCAACAAAGTCGTTTCATTGCTTCAGCATTTGATGCAGTAATCTTACCCGAAGGCCAGTCGGCAACATAGGCCGACATCCACACCGCACGGTGTTCGCGCTTTTGCGCTGCCGCCTGCGGCAAGCAGCAAAACATCAGCATTGCGATAATCGAAAGTTGGAATATTTTTCTCATAATTTGATTTTCTAAAATGACAATAGCTGTCCCCATCTGCATGAACAAACAAGAAACAGCTATTGATTTTAACAATTATCTTACTATCTAAGCGTCACGTTTAGAAAAGTTTGGATTTAGCATCATTAATTGTGATACCCAAAATCTTGTCCGCACAGTTTTCAACATTGACAATCGTCTTGGAAGTCGGGTCGTAGTATTTCAAACCAGTCTGGTAAGAAGATGAATCCTTAGCATCCTTGTTGAAACCGAAATATACATAACCGGTTTCCTCATCAACTGCCATCTGTGTTACATAAACACCTTCCGCATCAGTTGCATTGATTGGGTCAGCATCCATCTTGATTTGTTTTGTAAAGGCAGTACCCGAAAGAGCTACACCGTCAGCCGGCAGCGGATATTCATAGAAACCGGCGTCAGTCTTCGTACGCCATACGTAGAGGGCATTGCGAGATTCGTCCAAAGTAAAGCCCTTCAAGTCGACGGAATTCAGCACGATTTCGTTAGGAATACCCGGAGCATCGTTGTAGGAAGAATAGATGTCTGTTGCCTTAAAGCGGAAGATACCCTTACCGTTGTAGCACTTGCCCCACCAGTAAGTATCCTTGGAATCCTTGAGTATTGTTGTGCTGATAGCACCGTAGGCAAGACCCTTATTGAAATAGCCCAGGTTATCGTTCTTCACCAGATAGTCGCTCTTTTCAGTAGCACCGCGAGTTGACAAAGCCATCTTGCGGATACCGGTGTTACGGTCAGTGTAAATCAAGTTGCTGCCGTCGACAGTTCCGAAGAACGGGTCGTTGAAGGCTGTCTGGCCGACATTGGTTACGAACAAGTTGGTTGACTTGCCGTCAGCGCTCATTACATTAATCTCACCATCGCCGTTCACACCGTTTTCATCGTTGATGTAAGTGTACTGCTTGCCGGCATCGAGAATGTAAATCCATCCTTCGTTCTCGCCTTCAGCATTAGGAATGGAAGCAAATACCAAATTGAAAGGCATTGTACCGCTCTTGACACCCATATCGAACGGAAGGTTCTTTGTTCCGGCAGGAACTTTTGTCGGGTCGATAAGTTTCAACGCCTTGATGTTGCCGTCCAATGCAGCATAGTAAAGCGTCTTGCACTCGTAAGGAGCACCTACTTGAACATTTACGTAAGAATCCTCCAACTGACGGTTTTCACCATCTGTGTCAAACCATGTCTGGAGAGTGATGCGCTGAGAACCGATATTGCGGAATTTCAGCTTACCCGGATATTCCACATTACCGTTTTCATCGGCATAACCGACAAACTGAGTCATTTCCTCACCGGCTTCGTTGGTAGTTCCTTCCGGGAATGTCCATACGTATTTCACTTTCAAGTTTTCAGGATTCGGCAGGAAGATGTCGAAATCAACCGTCACATCATTGATAGTCAACACATCGGCACTTTGAGATTTTACAGAAAGCACCGGAGCGATATCGTAGATCATGATGGGATATGTGCATGAACCAACACCTTCAACGGTCAGTTTCACCTGATAAGTACCGGCTTTTGCATACTTGTGAATAGGATTGGCTTCGTTAGAAGTTATTCCGTCACCAAAATCCCAAGTCACATTACCGGTTTTGGCAGAAGTGTTGGTAAACTGAATTTCAGAAACGACATAATAGTCGAGAATGTATTCATCGCCTGCAACAGCATAAATGAAGTCAACATCTTTCGACGGGAAATCCACATAGTCAGGATCCTTCTCGATACAAGATGTAAACAACACAACCAATGTTGCAATAAGACCTATATTTCTTAGTAGTTTCATTTGAGTTAGCATTATTAGTTAAGTGTCACTTCCATTTTGTCTGTAGTATAGCCCACATTGCCGACAGTATCAACCACCTTGAAGGTTACACCAAGAGTGTAAGAACGTGAGTAGTTGACAGTGTAGACTTTCTCAGCAGAATCGTAAATCCATGCCGTAAACGGAATCAAAGAAATCAAGTCCTTGAACAACGGCATATAGTTGGAACGAACAGCCGTCACAGGGCCACCGACATTGTCATCATAACGGCAGAACACCCATGGTGAAGATTCGTACACATCGTAGAGCGTTACTCCTTCCGGTGCCTGGTCGTTCAAACCGATTTCATGATAGACTGTCACACCGTTCTCAATTGTCACATAATACTTACCGACAACATTGAATTGAGTAGTAGGATTACCGGCACCGTCCATCTTGTAGATTTTAGTATACCAGACATCACTCTTTTCTGCCACATCGGCCGTTGCCAGCCCGTTCAATTCGCCGTTGGTGTTCAACTGCGGATATTTGGCAATCACGCTGTTGATCTGGTCAACCGTAAAATCGTAATTTACATAAACGTGACGGAGGTCATTGTAGTAGAGACTGTCCTTTGTCAGATAGTCGATAACCTTGTTCGTAAATTCCTCTTCAAAACCATCAGGGAAATACTGATCGAATTTTGCCTGATCCCATGTTCCGATGTTTGACCACGTAAGGGATTTCAATGTCTGAGAAGTCGGGAACTTGGCATTGATTTCAAATTCATAGCCGTTGAACACAGCCTGCTCGTGAGGGAATGTAGCGATCACCTGCGAAGCACGTACAGTATCAACATTTGCCACTGTCTGCGTGTAGGCGAGACTCGAAGTAAGCTTCAATGTCACTGCCGCTGACTCCGACTGAGAAACAAGCGCCCAAACTTCCGACTGCTTCGGAGTGTGCTCCTTGTCCGTATAATATTTTCCTTTGAAAGAAACACTGTCGCCGGCATTTGCTACGGTACTACCCAATTCCCATGACACTGTCGGTACTGCCTGCCCCGGAGTCATAATTTCATTGAACGGGTCATGGACAGCACATGACGACATTGCCAACATTGCCACAGCTACTGTTCCTAATTTATATTGCAATTTCATAACTTTTTTCTTTGTTTAAAATTATTCTTGAGTCAATGAAGTACGTACACCGGCCTCTTCAGCCCAAATCATCGGTTTGCGCAACCATTCGTGGTTTTTGTAAGCACCGAGACGTTCCAACTCAGCACGGTTGTATTTTTCTTCCGTTTCAGGGTCGTAATTGATACGTTGAATCCAAGTATTTTCCTTCTGAGCGTCGGTCAGACCGTCAACCCAATACGGAGCATACAAGTTGTACGGACGGCGGAGACCCGGATAGATGATTTCCTTGTTAGCACCGATACCGTAGTTGTTGCGGTTGTTGCTGTAGTGGTAGCGACGCATGTCAGTCCACTGTTCCGGCTGCATGTACATGGCCACATACTTCTGCATCATCAGGTCGCTCAACGTATATTCGGATTCGTTAAAGAACCAATGGTGATTACCCGGAGTTGACGGATCGGTCACTCCTTTAACTGGCATAGCCAATTCATTTTCCTGATCTTTGTCATCAAGAAAGGCATCTACGATAGCGTTCCAACGAGCCTGAGAATAGGTGAACACACCTTCCTGACTGTCGCGAGTATCGATTTTCTGGAAATTGCCTGTAGCCAATACGTTACCCGGATACATGACATTAGGATATTTCTTCTGGAAGGCTTCCAAGTGACGCTGAATGTTGGCACGTGTAGCCTCTTTTGCCAAACGGCAAGCTTCTGACTTGTTACCCATCCAATATTGTGCTTCAGCCTGAATGAAGTAAAGTTCTTCCATTGTAAAGATAGGCACGTAAGCGTCAACTGAACCTGCGTAGGCACCTGAATACAAATCAGGATAGTCGGAAGTCTTGTAAGATGTACCGGCACCGATATTGTTTTCCAACCAGCGGAGTTTTACAATCGAAGCAGAACTTGTTGCAGAAGTAGGACCCGTACGAGGTTTGAAAAGCAAAATGGCACGAGGGTCATCGGCATAACCACGCAGAAGCACAAAACTTCCAGATTTAGCTGCATCATTTTTGTTAAACACACCGAAGCAGTTTTCCATCAAGAATTTTGAAGGAACAGCGTCTGTCAGCAAGTTAGCACGTGATTCCCATGCATTGATAACCGGCTGAGCGTCGCTCCAAGGAGAGTTCTGCTGCATTGTACCGCCATCGAAATTGTAACGCGGTTCGCTGCCAAAGAATGTTCCGTACATCGGGTCAGCCTGCCAGATTTCAATTGCCTTACCTGCAGCATCGTAGATAGCCTTACAAGTTTCTGATGAAGTGTTCACGTTAGGAATATTACGGAGAAGGATACGAGCCTTCACAGCATAAACCAAACCTTTCCACTTGTTCAAGTCACCGGCATACACACGGTCTTGCTTGATAGTGATATTCTGGTTACCAGGAGCCTGTGTATAAGCAGGATTTTCGAAATCCTTAATTAAAAGGTCTGCTTCTTCGAGCATCCACTTGTAGATACTTGCCTGAGTATCGTATGTCGGAGAATTTGACTTATAGGCATTTGAACGAGGCATATCGCCGAATGCATCAGTAGTCATCTGAGTAGACAACAGACGGATAGCACGGGCAATCAATGTATAGTTCGGAGAATTTACCTCTTCGGCATTCTTGATCAATTCATTGATGTTTGCACCAATATCATAGAAGTGACGGCGCCATTGCGGGTGACGGTTCATTGTCAGGAATTCCCAACCACTCTTATAAGCGTAGGAACCAGTCTGTGACTTACCTGTTGTAGTCAAACACTGCGATAGGTAAATGTAATATTCAGCATGGTCATAATTTGTCTGCGCAGCATAGTAAACAATGACCGGCAATCCCACTTCAGCCGTGATGCTGGCTGCCTTGTCGGGATTTTCATTATCATCGAGCATATCAACGCAACTGGTACCAGTGATACCCAGCAGCAATGACATCGCTATTAATTTCAATTTGTTCATACGTTTTCCAGTTTTTTAGAATGTAGCACTAAGTGAGAAGTTAAAGCTGCGTGTAGTCGGTACGCTGTAGTTATCGATACCGGCAGAACCTGTACCACCACCTGTACCTGCGAGGATTTGCGGGTCAGAACCGGTGTACTTAGTCAACAAGAACAGGTTACGACCTGTGGCTGAAACTTTCAAGCCCTTGATAGGACATTTCTTCGACAACAGACGAGACAAGTCATATCCTAAAGTAACATAGCTCAAGCGGATATAAGAACCGTCTTCGATAAAGTTGGAAGAAACAGCATTGTAGTAGTTGGTGATGAAGTTGCTGTCGACGATGACAGGAGTCGTGTTAGGAACATATGTTCCGTCGGCCTGTTTCACCACACCCTTGATTACCACTTCGTGGCTACGATATTTCGTCAACAGATTTTCCATGCCGTTACCGTTCAAGCCACGGCGAGTTACGTTGACAACGTCACCGCCCATACGGCCGTCAAACAAGAATGATACGGAAAGGTCTTTCCAGCTGAAGTTGGAACCCAAGCCGAGCAACCAGTCCGGTTCACGGTTACCGATCAAGTTATTCTTAATGGCGCTGATGACAGGATAGCCTTGTTCGTTACAGATGATTTGTCCGTCAGGAGTACGCTCGTAATCCTTACCGGAGATAGCTGTAGTAGAACCATTCAAATAAGCTGTCGGGAAGATATCGCCGTACTGTGTACCAGTAATTTCGATAACGTCATCCGGCAAGTAAAGCACTTTACCACGGTTGAATGAGTAGTTGGCAGTTACGCTCCAGTTGAAGTCCTTCGAACGCAAGATGTCTTGAGTCAATGTCAATTCAAGACCTTTGTTCTCGATAGAACCTTCGTTACGTGTCTGGAGAATAGTACCTGATGTAGGAGATACACGTACTGTCACAATCTGATTGTCGACTGTTGTTGAATACCAGGCAACATCCAAACGAGTGCGGGAATCGAAGAAGCGCAAATCTGCACCGATTTCCCATGAACTTGTCATTTCCGGTTCAAGTTGGTTAGCAACGGCTGTGGTTGCATCAATACCCCAACCTCCGTCAGGGAATACTTCCCAGTTCTTATAAGAAGTAGTGAAGCGGTATGCAGGAGCATCCTTACCTACCTTCGCCCAGTTACCACGGATTTTACCGTAAGAGAACCAGTCGTTCTGGAGTTTGAACAATTCAGAGAAAATCACACCGGCAGTAACTGACGGATAGAAATATGTACAGTCAACCTGCTTCAATGTTGAAGAACCGTCGTAACGACCGGTTACTGACAATTGAGCCATACCTTTATAGTCGAAGCGCAATTCACCGAAATAGCCGAACTTGTTTTTGCGAGTGTGAGCCAACGACATGTAGTAGTCAGAACCCGTACTTGTTGTGAATGTGTTCGGGTCAGTGTTCATAAAGCTGTAGAAGTCACCGGCCAATTGGAAATCCTGACCTGCCATCTGTGCAGAAATGCTGTTGTTTTCCTTATATTCAGCACCGGCCAAAAGATTAATACCGAAATCTTCAGCAATATCAAAATTATATGTACCAACGATTTGAGCTGTAAACTGGTCGCTGTTTGAAGGCTGGAATGTGTAAGAACCGAATTTGTAACGGTAGTCAGCCAATGCGCTGCTTTCAGGATCAGTAAAGTCGCTGTCTACGAAACGGGAAACTGTATAAGAGTCATAAGTTGAATAGCCCTTATCGTAACCAATCTTACCGGTGAACACCAAGTTCTCAACCGGTTCGTAGCTGATTTGACCGTTGATAATCGTACGGGTTGCATCCGTTTCGCTCTTATCCATATAACGTCCGAAATATGGAGAAACTGTTGCACCGATCTTTTCTTCGTCTGTAAGGATATCCCAGTTGTCGTAACGGTTGCTCCAGTTAGGACGGCCTTCAAGAGTTGCATAGTCGGCCATGTTTCTGTTGATTGACCAACCGTAAACTGTTGACATGCTGTTACCGAAACCACGGCTCTTGCTGTTAACGAAGTTAGTTGACAATTGGATTGTCACATACTTCGACGGCTTGAACTCACCTTTCAAGAAGATGTTCAAACGATTTTTGTAGTCATTTGGAACCACACCTTCATTGTTCATGTAGCTGGCAGATGCATATGCATTGAACTTTTCATTACCGCCAGAAATTGACATATCGTATTTCTGAAGGAAACCTGTTCCAAGGAAATCACCGACATTGTCATATACACGGTCTTCTGAAGTCAAATACGGACCCCAACCACCTGTAGCATTTTCCTTATAGAAACCTTGGCTACCGGCAATGAACCGATCCTGGATATTCGGCACACGCATACAGTTGGAAAGTTCCCAGCTACCTTGAGCTGTTACTTTCAACTGACCTTCCTTACCCTTCTTGGTTGTAATCATGATTACACCGTTGGCAGCTTCCTGACCATAAAGGGCAGATGCAGCAGCACCCTTCAACACGCTCATGTTTTCGATATCGTTCGGGTTCAAGTCACCGAGTGAAGAACCGCTACCACGAATCGGCATACCGTCGACAATTACCAACGGTTCGTTGCTTTGAGAAGTGTTGATAGAAGAGATGGCACGAATCACCACCTGAGTGGATGAGTTAGGAGAACTACCGCCTGTTGAAACCTGCAAGCCGGCTACCTTACCCTGCAAAGAGTTGGCGAAGTTGGCAGACTGACCGGCAGTCACATCGTCGGCATCCAACGACTGAACGGCGAAGTTCAGTTTCTTCTTTTCTTGAGTCTGGCCCATGGCTGTTACCACAACCTCTTCAAGAACCTGAGAATTTTCTTTTAACACTACATTAATTACGCTCTGATTACCGACTTTCACCTTCTCGGTATTCATACCCACGTAACTAAAAACCAGGACGTCAGAGTCCTTTGCATCAATTGTAAATTTTCCATCAAAATCGGTAGCTGTACCGGTGGTCGTTCCGTCAATCATAACCGTTGCACCGATAACCGGCAACTGGTCGGATTGAGCAGTAACTACACCCGTAACAGTGCGGGCATAACCCACAACCGCCATAAGGGAAAATAACAGAAGCAATAACTGTTTTCTCATAATTACTTTTTGTTTGTTTTTATTGTATGGTTTCTCTAATGTCAAGTTTGTAATAGCACATTTGGTTAAATACACGCGAATTTTAACAATTTAAGGCGTACCGCACAACAAAAAAGCAAAAGTTAGGCAACGAATCTGTTAAAAAGCGCTTCTTTTATCTGCAACTATGCTACTCAGTTTTAAATAGTTTGTACATGATTTGACTACAAATCTACAATCTTTTTTTGATTATCATTCATTATTTCAGAACTAAAATAAGGCAATCAAGTGTATTTTATGTTTTATATACAGATTTTCACATTCATTGACTCACATTTGCAGATTTTTAGTTCTATGCGGCAGTATAAAGCCATTCGACTGTTTTTAGTAAAATTTACAAAAAACCAAACACGAAAGACATAATCTTTTAAGCGACAAGCCATTAAAGGTACTCAACCTTTTTTCTGTCGACAAAATTGACTGATTCGAAGCAAAAATTACCGCAGAAAATTTGCCAATTCAAAAAAAGTCCTTACCTTTGCATCACATTTGCGCATGTGGCGTAATTGGTAGCCGCGCTAGACTTAGGATCTAGTGTCGTGAGACGTGGGGGTTCGAGTCCCTTCATGCGCACAGAAGGAGTAAGCCGACAGGTTTGCTCCTTTTTTATTTCTCCAAAACACCTTATTTTATAAAGATTTTTCAGTCCAACTGCTCCAAAATTCCCAAAAATTAGTACTTTTGTCTGCGAAGCGGAACATTCGTCCTCGTTTCGCCGGAATTTAAACACAAAAGCAGATGACCGAAATTCTGACACCGCTCACCGAACTTGACACCGACGCGCTGCTTGCCGTCAACGGCTGGAAGCACGTCTGGGCCGACCAATTCATGTATGCCTATAGCGGCAAATGGGTATGGGTGCCGTTTTACGCCTCCATCCTTTATGTGCTGTTTAAGAACTATAACTGGAAATATGTAATAGGATGCCTGTTTGCCATCGGACTGACAATAACGTTTGCCGACCAGATTGGGGCATCTGTCATCCGTCCGCTGGTCGAAAGACTGCGCCCGTCGAACCCGGCAAATCCCATATCTCATATGGTGGAAGTGGTGAACGGCTACCGGGGCGGACGCTACGGTTTCCCTTCCTGCCATGCGGCCAACACCGCCGGCCTTGCATTCTTCCTGCTGTTTTTATGGAAAAACCGCGTCATCGGCATATTCATTTCAGCCTGGGCTTTGCTCACCTGCTACTCGCGTTCGTATCTGGGCGTCCATTATCCGGGTGACCTCCTTGCCGGCATCCTGCTCGGCTTCATTTCGGCCGCCATTTTCTACACCTTATTTAAAAGGGTATTCCACCACGACCGCAACAAGGAAGTGAAAATGGGCTATCTCATCCCGGCAACCGGCTTAGCTACGATTTTGGGCATAAGCGTTTATGCCACCATCGTATTCTAAAGAAGTTTAGCGAGCGTATACCCCAAATACAAAAGGGCAAAACCGCCCAACACGCTCAACGAAAGATAGCCGAACATGCAAATGACATTGTCGTTCTTCAACAAATGAAAATTTTCGTTGACAAAAGTGGAAAACGTGGTAAAACCTCCACAGATACCCACCGTCAGGAACAGACGAAGATGAGGGTTCAGCAGTTGCCCCCGCTCAAAAAGCCCGTAGAAAAAGCCAATCAGCAGACAACCGACAAGATTGACAGCCAAAGTGGCGTACGGAAACCCGTGTCCGGTAAACGCCGGAAGCCAACGTCCGACAACATAACGCAACGAACCGCCCACAAAACTTCCCAAACCTACAAACAAAATAGACTTCAACATTCTCGCTTATATTTTAATTTGTTCTTTATTTTTATTTTACAGATTGCAGACAGGCGAACCAATAGGAATAGGTTTTCACCGTACCGTCGTCGAGACGGATGTCATAGCTTCTTTCTTCAGGCTCACCCAATGAAAACGCCACAGGAGAACGGAAAATCGGACCGTCGAAACAAAACGTATGGTACTCGCCCTGCTCTCCGTTAAGGTCGACACCGGCAGGCAAAGACGCTACAAATCCACGGTCAACGAGTTGCCCGACATACTGCCGTCCCAATTCGGCCATTGTCGTCACGACCACCGTCTGAAGTCCCGTAGCCAGAAATTCTTCCATCACCTGCTCTGTCGACATATCCCACAACGGCTCAACCACTTCTATCCCACAAGGAGAAAGCTGCGCCTCACGGTAGCTACGCACATCATGCAGATAGATGTCGCCGAAAATAAAATGCGTCACTCCCTGCTCTTTGAAATGCTCAACAGCGGCAGTCATCGCCTTTCCGTAATCCTCCATATTACCTTTCGGAGTCAAATCGACGGCATAAAGAGGAATACCGATGCTTTCCGCCTGTGCTGCAAGCAGACTGAAAGGTATGTCGTGCATTGTCGAACGTCGCGTATCACAATTAAGCGTCGTAAGCAATGCCACTATCTCATATTCCCCCGACTGCATCACCCTATAAAGCGCATGGGCGGAATCCTTTCCCCCACTCCAATTGAACACCGCTTTTATTTTTTCCATTCGATTTCCTTTTGATTATGAAACAGGCAACCGACCAGTACCAGATAAGCCGGCACAAAACCGTCATCGCCCCACACCATCGGCACACCCAGCACCTCTTCACTTGTCTGCGCCACATTGAATCCGCATGCTTCCAACGAAGGCCGTACCAGTTCCGGATGACGACACGGTTCGCCCGAAGGTCGCGTACAGGTTCCCTCCGGACAGAACGAGCAAACGCCCGTAAAGCCGAACATCCGGCCGCCGCTCTCCTTTTCCAGTTCCAGCAGGCGACGCTCCAACCGCTTCCGCTCGGGCAAGAGCAACGCTCCCGCCTCCTTGAGAGGAATCCGTTCGTCGGGCTTTATTTTGACAGCGACAAAGAATGCCGACTCATAGCCGGCAATTGTCCCGTCGACATCATAGTCATAAGGCGGACACGCCCAGCTCTTTCCAAAATTGCGGCACTGACGGCAGCATTCAAGAAAGCGGGGCACATCACGAAAACGCGCCATATAGTCGGCCACCGGAAGTGAAGCCGTAAAATATTCAGCCGTGTAAGGATAAGTTTTTTCCATACGGCAAAAGTAATGCTTTTTCTCCACACCCATTTCCCGCAACACGACAAAAAAACCGCACCTCGGAAAAGAGATGCGGTTTCTGTGATATAATCAATGTTTAGATTATTCAGCCTTACCTTCGCTACCAAGAACGTATTTGATCTTGTGGATGTAAAGTTTCTTCATGTTGTCGCGAGCCGGACCGAGGTACTTACGTGGGTCGAATTCAGCCGGTTTTTCAGCGAACACTTTACGGATAGCAGCAGTCATGGCAAGACGGCTGTCAGAGTCGATGTTGATTTTGCAGACTGCAGAAGTAGCTGCCTTACGCAACCATTCTTCCGGAATACCGATAGCAGCCTTCAAAGCACCGCCGTATTTGTTGATAGTTTCAACTTCTTCTTGAGGAACTGAAGAAGATCCGTGGAGTACGATTGGGAATCCAGGAAGTTTCTCCATAACTGCATCCAAAACGTCGAATGCCAATGGAGGCGGAACCATGCGGCCAGTCTGAGGATCGATTGTGCACTGTTCCGGAGTGAACTTGTAAGCACCGTGAGAAGTACCGATTGAAATAGCCAAAGAGTCGCAACCTGTACGAGTAGCGAAATCGATCACTTCTTCAGGGTCTGTATAAGTGTGGTGCTCTGCAGAAACTTCGTCTTCTACACCAGCCAATACACCAAGTTCGCCTTCAACTGTTACGTCGAACTGATGAGCGTATTCCACTACTTTCTTTGTCAATGCTACGTTTTCTTCGTAAGGAAGGTGTGAACCGTCGATCATTACAGAAGAGAAACCGTGGTCGATACAAGACTTGCAAGTTTCGAAAGTATCACCGTGGTCGAGGTGAAGAACGATTTGCGGGTGTTCCCAGCCAAGTTCTTTTGCATATTCTACAGCGCCTTCTGCCATGTAACGGAGCAATGTACCGTTTGCATATTGACGTGCACCTTTAGAAACTTGAAGGATAACCGGAGATTTTGTTTCGGCAGCAGCTTGTACGATAGCCTGAAGCTGTTCCATATTGTTGAAGTTGAATGCAGGGATTGCATAACCTCCTTTGATTGCCTTTGCAAACATCTCGCGAGTGTTTACAAGACCAAGATCTTTATAACTTACCATAGCTATAGTTATTAAAATGTGAACAAATAGTTTCTAATAGAAATTTTCTGCAAAATTAATGCAAGTTGATTGAAAACAAAATAGTTTGCCTATTTTTTTTATTTTCCCCGCCGGACGACATCCGACAGAAACGCATAAAAAATCCGGCACGACTGAACATCACAGGCGTCTGCAATGTTGAAAATATATTAACAGGTGAATACCGACCAAAACAAGTTGAACGCCCGCCAACACCGGGCACAAAACAAAACGACAGACAATGACAACAGACTCCAACCTCTTACTGGCTTTTGGCCTGACCCTGATTGCCGGACTTTCCACCGGTATAGGCAGCCTGATTGCCTTTCTTGCAAAAAAGACAAACACCCGATTTCTGTCGGCAGCCCTCGGTCTGTCGGCGGGTGTGATGATTTATGTTTCGTTCATGGAACTCATGCCGGAATCCGTAGCCCATCTGCAAACGCTTTATTCCGAAAAGACAGCAACGGCATTCATGCTGACGGCGTTTTTCCTGGGCATCGGATTCATTGCCCTTATCGACAAGCTCGTGCCGGAGGACGAGAACCCGCACGAAATGCACAGTTCGCAGGACGCCCATCCGCAACGGCTGAAACGCACCGGAGTGATGATGGCACTTGCCATCGGCATTCACAATTTTCCGGAAGGGCTTGCCACTTTCACTTCGGCTCTTGCCAACATTGAGGTGGCACTTCCGATTGTTTTCGCCATCGCCATCCACAACATTCCGGAAGGGATTGCCGTATCCGTTCCAATCTACCACGCTACCAACAGTCGGGAAAAGGCTTTTGCCTATTCTTTCCTGTCAGGCATGGCCGAACCTGTCGGAGCATTGCTCGGCTTCCTGTTCCTCGCCCCGTTCTGGAGCGACACGCTCAATGCCTATCTACTGGCCTTCGTGTCGGGTATCATGGTCTACATCTCGTTTGACGAGCTGCTGCCGGGCACGGAAAAATACGGGCACCACCACTGGGGCATCGGCGGCGTAATTGCGGGAATGGCTGTTATGGCCGGAAGCCTGCTGCTTTTATAAGCGACACTGCCGTTTGATTTTTGCATTGCGGTTGCATTCTCGTTTCCCTATCTTTGCAAAAGAATTTTTGCAACAATATGGCACACCATCATCACCATCACGAACATCACCACATTGCACCGCAGTCGCTGAACGGCATTTTCATCTGGTGCATCGCCCTCAACCTCGCCTTTGTGTTCATCGAGGCCGGGGTGGGATTCTACTATAATTCGCTGGGACTGCTGTCCGATGCCGGACACAACCTGAGCGACGTATTCTCGCTGTTGCTTGCCATGCTGGCATTCCGCATGGCAAAAATCCACAGCAACCGCCACTTCACCTACGGATTCAAGAAAAGCACTATTCTTGTGTCGCTGATAAATTCCGTGATACTGCTGGTAGCCGTGGGAGCCATCGTAATAGAAAGCATCAACAAGTTCCGCCATCCGGCAGAAGTCTCGGGCGCGGCCGTATCATGGACGGCAGGCGCAGGCATCGTAGTCAACGGAGTCACAGCTTGGTTGTTGATGCGACAGCAGAAAAACGACCTGAACGTGCGCGGAGCTTTCCTGCACATGGCCATGGATACGCTGGTTTCGGTGGGCGTTGTGATTTCCGGCATTGCCATCAGCCTGACCGGCTGGAACGCCATCGACAATTTCATCAGCCTGCTCATTGCCGCCATCATTCTGGTATCTACCATCAACCTGCTGAAAGAAAGTCTTTTCCTTTCGCTGGATGCCGTACCGTCGTCGGTCGACATTGACGAGGTAGAGAAAGCCATCAGCGGGATTCCGGGTATAGAAAGCTGGCACCACCTTCATGTGTGGGCGGTGAGCACCACCGAAAATGCCGCCACACTCCACGCTGTCATCTCCGACCTCTCCCAACTGGAAGCAACCAAACGCGCCATCAAACACGCCTTGCGCGAAAAAGGCATCCAACACAGCACCGTAGAAATCGAACTCTCAGGCTGTGAATGTTGCGACCACCACTGCGGGTAAATGTTGGAAAAATGGCGAAATTACCGTAATTTTGTACGATTAATTTTAACAGATACACTATGTCAAGAAGCGACAACGAACTACAGGGCGTTACCCTTTTGGGCAACACCGCTACAAAATATCCCGACAAGTATGCGCCGGAAGTGTTGGAAACTTTCAAGAACAAGCACCCGGAAAACGAATATCTTGTTACTTTCACTTGTCCAGAATTCACAAGTCTCTGCCCGAAAACCGGACAACCGGACTTCGCAAAAATTGTCATCAACTACATTCCGCGCGAGGACATGGTGGAAAGCAAGAGCCTGAAGCTCTACCTTTTCAGTTTCCGCAACCACGGAGATTTTCATGAAGACTGCGTGAACATCATCATGAAGGACCTCGTGCGCCTGATGAACCCCCGCTATCTGGAAGTAAGAGGCATTTTCACTCCGCGCGGAGGAATCGCCATTCTTCCGTTTGCCAACTACGGCGACGACGAACATCAGGACATGGTACGCCAACGCCTGCTGGCCAATTTCACCAACAACTTCTAAACGGCTATGGAAAAGGACGCAATCATCGTACTGTCGGGCGGTATGGACTCTGTCACTCTGCTTTATGAATACAAGGACTGCATTGCACTGGCTGTGACATTCGACTACGGTTCAAACCACAACCGCCGCGAAGCGGAATATGCCCGCATGCACTGTGAACGACTGGGCATCAAGCATCTGCTCATACCGCTGTCGTTCATGGGACAATACTTCAAAAGCTCGCTTCTCGAAGGTGCCGACGCCATTCCAGAAGGCAACTACGACGACGAAAACATGAAGTCGACCGTCGTGCCGTTCCGCAACGGCATCATGCTTGCCGTGGCCTGCGGTCTGGCCGAAAGCTACGGACTGAAACGCGTAATGCTGGCCAACCATTTCGGCGACCACGCCATCTATCCCGACTGCCGCAAGGCATTTGTCGATGCCATGTCGGAAGCCATGCGTGCCGGAACCTACGACGGCATCACCGTTTTCGCTCCCTACACGGGTATCACGAAAACCGACATTGCCCGCCACGGCAAAGAACTCGGTTTGAACTACGCCGAAACCTACTCCTGCTATAAAGGCGGAGAAAAGCACTGCGGAAAGTGCGGCACCTGCCGCGAACGCATCGAGGCACTCCGCGATGCCGGCATTCCCGACCCGACGGAATACGAAGAATAGGTAACGATATAAAAATAACGGCCCGCTTTTGGCGAGCCGTTATTTTTTATCTGCATCCTTTCGGAAAATTATTTCAAAAGTGTTTCCGGGTCGAGGTTCTTTGACTCGATATCCATGAAGTAGCGGTAAGTACCTACTTTCAATTCCATTGTAGCAGCTTCGTCGGCAACGATGATAGCTTTCGGGTGAGTCTGCAATGCAGTGATAGTCCACATTTGAGAAACAGCACCTTCAACACCCTGCTGCAAAGCGCGTGCCTTGTTGTAGCCGTTAACGATGATAAGTACGCTCTTGGCATCCATCACTGTGCCCACACCTACTGTCAAAGCAGTTTCAGGAACTTGGTTGATGTCACCGCCAAAGAAACGGGAGTTGGCAATCTTAGTGTCGAGTGTCAATGTTTTCATTCTTGTACGAGAAGCCAAAGAAGAGCCCGGTTCGTTGAAAGCAATGTGTCCGTCAGGACCTACACCGCCCAAGAACAAGTCGATACCGCCGTAAGAAGCGATTTTTTCTTCATAGCGTTTGCATTCTGCAACAGGATCTTCAGCGTTACCGTTCAGGATGTTCACATTTTCCTTTTTGATATTAATGTGGCTGAAGAAGTTGTTCCACATGAAAGAGTGGTAGCTTTCCGGGTGTTCTTCCGGCAGACCGCAATACTCGTCCATATTGAACGTTACAACATTTTCAAAAGAAACTTTACCGGCTTTGTTCAATTCAATAAGTTTCTTGTACATTCCAAGTGGAGAACTTCCGGTAGGACAGCCCAATACAAATGGTTTTTCAGCTGTCGGTTTAGCCTCATTGATGCGTGATGCCACATAGTTGGCAGCCCATTGAGACACTTTGTCATAGTCAGGTTCGATAATTAAACGCATAGTCGTAAAATATGTAAGGTTGTATTTTTGCACAAAAGTACCACATTTTTTTGGATAACATAGAAATAATTACTACTTTTGACACAGAAAATAATCGCAGTGTTTAAATTTTAGATATTAAAGATTAATTTTCGTTAATTGCTTTCGCAAGACGAAATATACCATTACCTTTGCACTATCTGAAAAGATAAACAAAATGAAAACAAACCTAAGCTCTCAAATCAAATTAGACCGCATTCCGAAAAAATACTATGCTCCGGAAAGCGAAATCGAATCCGCAGCACTCTGCCGCGAGGAAAAAGTCTATACTCAAATACTTGAAACAAGCGAAGAAGGTGCACGCTACATCGCTAACGAAGTAGCTGAAACCATCAACAAGACAGTAACCAAGAAAGGTTCTTGCGTCATCACACTGGGTGCCGGCAACAGCGTAGTTCCGGTTTACACAGAGCTTGTCAAGCTTTACAATGAAAAGAAAGTTGACTTTGCCAACGTAATCGTGTTCAACTTCTCTGAATTCTGCTCGACTGAAGAAGGCGCACCAAGCACTCTTGCTCGCTTGAAAGACCTGTTGCTCGACCATGTAAACATCAAAGCCGAAAACATCCACTCTTTCAACGGCGAAACCGCCAAAGAAGACGCTTACGAAACTTGCCGTGCCTACGAAGCTGAAATCGACGCTTGCGGAGGTCTTGACTTGGCAATGTGCGAAGTGGGTGAAGTTGGCAATCTGGCATACAACGAACCGGGCTCGCAAGCCACTTCTGTTTGCCGCCTGATGCTTCTCGGAAGCCAGACACGCCGTGCCGCAGCCGCTATCTACGGCACAGATACAGTTCCGACAACTGCCCTTACACTGGGTATTTCAAATATTTTGAATGCGAAGAAAGTAATCTGCATGGCATGGGGTGAAAACCGTGCGAAAATCGTACGCGCCGCCGTTGAAGGTCCGACTACGGAAACAGTTCCGGCATCATTCCTTCAAATGCACCGCAACGCTGAAATCGTTGTTGACCTTTCAGCAGCAGAATCACTGACTCGTATCAGCCATCCATGGCTTGTAACTTCCTGCGAATGGAATGACAAGCTTATCCGCCGTGCCATTGCTTGGTTGTGCAACAAGACAGGCAAACCTATCTTGAAACTCACAAACAAGGATTTCAACGACAACGGCTTGGACGAACTCGTAGCCCTCTACGGTTCAGCTTACAACGTAAACATTAAGATTTTCAACGACATACAACACACAATCACAGGATGGCCGGGTGGCAAGCCTAACGCTGACGACACAAACCGTCCGGAACGCGCCAACCCATATCCAAAACGCGTGATTGTATTCAGCCCGCACCCTGATGACGACGTTATCTCAATGGGCGGTACGCTGAAACGCCTTGTTGACCAGAAACACGATGTACACGTGGCTTACGAAACTTCAGGCAACATTGCCGTAGGCGACGAAGACATGTTCCGCTACATCATGGTTATGGACTTGATTGAAAAGGAATTCGGCTTGGATTCTGAAACTTACAAACAGAAGAGCAAGGAAATCAAGGAATTCTTGGCAACCAAGAAACCGGGCGACATCGACACTCTCGACATTCGCTTCTTGAAAGGACGCATCCGCCGCGCCGAAGCTAAGACAGCTTGCAACCATATTGGCGTGAAACCGGAAAACGTTCACCATCTTGACCTTCCGTTCTACGAAACAGGAGCCATCAAGAAAGGCGATTTGACAGAAAAAGACGTGAAAATCATCAAGGACCTCCTTACTTCAGTGAAGCCTCACCAAATCTTTGTGGCAGGCGACCTCGCTGACCCTCACGGAACTCACCGCGTATGTACAGACGCCGTTTTCGCAGCAATCGACGAATTGCTCGACGAAGACTGGATGAAGGACTGTCGCATTTGGATGTACCGTGGCGCATGGGCAGAATGGGAAATCGACCACATCGAAATGGCAGTGCCTATCAGCCCGGAAGAATTGAGATTCAAACGCAATTCTATCCTCAAGCACCAGTCACAAATGGAAAATGCACCGTTCCTCGGCGACGACGACCGTTTGTTCTGGCAGCGTGCTGAAGACCGCAACCGTGCAACAGCACAACTTTACAACAGCCTTGGTTTGGCATCCTATGAAGCAATGGAAGCATTTGTTGAATATCATCCAATACGATAATATATAAAAATAGAAAGCAACAACAACAAATAAGTGAATCATAGGTTAAGGAATCCGACGGATCGTGAGATTAGTCGGATTTATTTTTTATAGTCGCTTTCAAAAAAACTGCTGCATTTTTTAGTCTACAGTAAGCGGAAAAATCCATTTTTTTGTAAATTTGCAAAATATTCAAACAGCACTATGGAGAAGGTAGTAATCGACGACAAGACGTTTGTGCCATATATCACAAACGAAACCATTCAAAAAAGAATAAAAGAAGTTGCCCAACAGATCAAAGCCGACTGCGGAGACAAGTATCCTTTGTTTGTATGCGTACTCAAAGGTGCATTCATATTTGCCGCCGACCTCTACAGAGCAATTGATTTTGAAGCCGAAATAGCATTTATACGCTTCAAATCGTACTGCGGCACTGAGACATCGGGCAAAGTCAACCAGCTCATGGGACTCGACTGCGACATCACTGGCAGAACCGTAGTCATCATCGAAGACATCGTCGACACCGGCTATACAGCCGTAAAAATGATGGATGAACTCCGAAAAATGAATCCGGCCGACATCAAGTTTGCTACGCTCCTCCAGAAACCCGACTCACTGAAAGTGGACGTGAAAGTGGACTACTGCTGTTTCAACATTCCTTCAAAATTCATTCTCGGCTACGGACTTGACCTCGACGAGAAGGCTCGCAACTTGAAGGACATCTATATCCTCGAAGAAAACAAATAAACTAAATAAGCCCGCCATTCTGAGGAATGGACTAATCTACAATTTAAGGTATAAAGATATGTTTAACATCGTAATTTTTGGCGCTCCGGGTTCTGGAAAAGGAACTCAAAGCGAAAACTTGATTGCAAACTACGGTTTGTTTCACATCTCAACCGGCGAAGTGCTTCGCTCACACATCGCTCGTGGAACTGAACTCGGCAAAACTGCCGAAACATACATTTCGGAAGGCAAGCTTATTCCGGACGAACTGATGATCAGCATCCTTGCCGACATCCTCGACAACACACCGGAAGCAAAGAAAGGCGTAATTTTCGACGGTTTCCCACGTACTATCAACCAGGCAAAAGCATTGAAAACCATGCTTGCTGAACGTGGCGCACAAGTTGACGCAGTAGTAGGCCTTGAAGTGGAAGATGCAGAATTGGTTGAACGCCTGCTCAAACGCGGACAGGAATCAGGCCGCAGCGACGACAACCTGGAAACAATCCAGAAACGTCTGGAAGTTTACCACAGCCAAACTCAGCCACTCCACGACTTCTACGTTGAAGAAGGCAACTACCTCGCAATCAAAGGTACAGGCTCAATCGAAGAAATCTTCGACAACATCAAAGCCGCCATCAAAGCAAAATGCGGAAAGTAATTTTATTACTTCAACAAATACAAAACGGGCTGTTCTCGACATTGAGAACAGCCCATTTTCTTTAACTGTTATTTCCCCCCCCATAACCGACAGCACGAAATGGAAATTTGTAACACGTAACAGAATAAATGAAAAACCAAACGACATAAAAAGAGTAAGGAATCCCGACATCAATGATTCTTCTACCAACAAACAAAACGGTATTGAAGAAACTCACACTTTGTTGCCAAAAGTTGAAAATCCCTATCGGATGAAATGAGTCGGAGTCCACGGCTCACTTGGCGGTATAGGTTCTCCTCCCTGCTTCAGGTTTTTCAGCAACCACGCCATATTGCGCCCCAGCGTGCGCATGGTCTGCAATCCTTCTATATCCTGACTTGCTTCGCCGAGCAATCTGCCGTGGACGCTATTCCAATACTGCGACGAAACCACCGGCATGTTGCTGATAGTAAAATATTTGTTCAGGCGGTCAAATGTCGCACTGGCTCCTCCGCGACGACACACGGCCACCGATGCAGCAGGCTTGTAAACCAACAAGTTTTTAGCAGAATAGAACAAACGGTCAAGCAAGGCGCAAAGAGAGCCGTTCGGACCGGCGTAATACACAGGCGACCCAATGACAATTCCGTCGGCTGTTTCCAGTTCTTTTCTGATTTTCTGATACAGTTCATCGTTGAACACGCAGTGTCCCAACTCAGCACAACGGCCACAGGCAATGCAACCCTGAACGGCTTTAGTTCCGATGGACACAATTTCCGTTTCCACCCCATTATCATTCAAAGCTTTAGCCACCTCCGACAAAGCGACGAATGTATTTCCTTCTCTGCGAGGGCTACCGTTAATAAGCAAAACCTTCATATCTTAGATTCCTATTTTCTTACAAAGATAGCGAAAGTCGAAGGCAGAAAACCAAACTTGTTTGAGTTTTATACAGAGACGCATCCTATCTTATGCAAAGATAGCCAAAGGTCAATATTAGACAGAAGGACAAAAGAACAAAATTTTCACGCCTGTCAGTTTAAAATCTGTTCTTTTGTTCTTCTGTCAAAATATAGTGAGACACACAAAAACAAAAAACTATCGTCAACCTTACACAAAAAGGGTGGAACCGACGGACGGCCCCACCCGGGAATATTACAAAAACAACTGTTCGCTAAAAGAGACTCCATGAAACGGTGAGACCTGCCATGACGATGGCCACCATGCTCATGAGCTTAATGAGGATGTTAAGGCTCGGGCCGGAAGTGTCCTTGAACGGGTCGCCCACGGTGTCGCCGACAACGGTTGCCTTATGCACATCGCTGCCTTTTCCGCCGAAGTTGCCTTCTTCCACGTATTTCTTGGCGTTGTCCCAAGCACCGCCGGAGTTGGCCATAAACACTGCCAACACGAAACCGGCTGCCAAACCGCCAACGAGCAGGCCAATCACACCGGCTACGCCGAAAATCAAGCCCGTCACAATCGGTGCGGCAATGGCAAGCAACGACGGGAACACCATTTCGCGCTGTGCGCCACGAGTAGAAATCTGAACGCAACGTGCATAGTCGGGTTCTGCCTTTCCTTCGAGAATACCCTTGATTTCACGGAACTGACGGCGCACTTCCTCTACCATGTGGGCTGCGGCACGACCTACGGCATTCATTGTCAAACCGCAGAACAGGAAGGCCATCATACTGCCGATAAACATACCGGAAAGCACTTTCGGGTTCATCAGCGTAACGTCGTAGTAGGTCATAAAGTCGGTAAACGAAGCGTCGTGCAACGCCACTTCCTGTCCGCCGGGCATTTGCAGCACGGTGGTACCGAGGCGTTGGAGACCGATACGGATTTCCTCAACAAACGAAGCCAACAGAGCCAAACCCGTCAAGGCAGCCGAACCGATGGCAAATCCCTTGCCGGTTGCAGCCGTAGTGTTGCCAAGCGAGTCGAGAGCGTCGGTACGCTTGCGCACTTCCGCACCCAGTCCGCTCATTTCTGCGTTACCGCCGGCATTGTCGGCAATCGGACCGTAGGCATCGGTAGCCAACGTGATGCCCAATGTAGAGAGCATACCCACGGCAGCGATACTGATACCGTAAAGTCCCATGCTGACATTTGTCAAGTCGAATCCCGAAGCCAGCCAATAAGAAAGAATAATACCGGCCACTACGGAGATAACGGGAATAGTAGTGGAAATCATACCCAGACCGATACCCGAAATAATCACCGTTGCCGGGCCGGTCTTTCCGCTTTCCGACAGCTTTTGCGTCGGGCGATAGGACTGTGAAGTATAATATTCCGTTGAACGGCCGATGACAATGCCCACCAACAAACCGACAACAACAGCAAACGAAAGGTTCAGCCAGTTGGTAATGTCGAGCGCCCAAAGGATAAGGAACGTAGCCACGGTAATCAGCACGGAACTGATGTTCGTACCTTTTGAAAGCGAGCTCAGCAACTGTTTTACGCCGGCATTCTCATCAGTGCGCACCATAAAGATACCGATAATCGACAGGATAATGCCCACGGCGGCAATCAGCATCGGAGCAATGACAGCCTTATACTGCATCACCACGTCGCCGCTACCCATAAAGGCAGCCGCGCCCAATGCGGCAGTTGCGAGAATAGAACCGCAGTAGGATTCATAGAGGTCGGCGCCCATACCTGCCACGTCGCCCACGTTGTCACCCACATTGTCGGCAATCGTAGCCGGGTTACGCGGGTCGTCTTCCGGAATTCCGGCTTCCACCTTACCCACGAGGTCGGCGCCCACGTCGGCAGCTTTCGTATAGATACCGCCACCCACACGGGCAAACAACGCCTGCGTAGAAGCACCCATACCGAAGGTCAGCATCGTGGTGGTTATCACGCAGAGTTTCGCAGTCGGGTTAAGCGTATCGGCATCAATGAAATAATCAAGCAACAGATACCAGAAAGAAATGTCGAACAGGCCAAGACCGACAACGACAAGTCCCATCACGGCACCGCTTCGGAACGCCACGCGCAAGCCCTTGTTGAGCGACGTGCGTGCCGCGTTGGCCGTACGTGCCGAAGCATAGGTAGCGGTCTTCATTCCCAAGAATCCGGCAAGACCGGAGAAGAAACCGCCGGTAAGAAATGCCACCGGTACCCAGTGATTCTGGAGATTGAAGCCATAGGCCATAATCGAGAACAGAATAACCAATCCGACAAACACCATCGTCACTACCTTATATTGCTGTTTCAAGTAGGACATGGCGCCCTGACGGACATACAGTGCGATTTTCTTCATCGTCGGAGTTCCTTCGTCCTCCTTCTTCATCTGATGATAGAAAAACCACGCCAAAGCTAATGCCACAATCGAGGATAGCGGCACTATCCAAAACAAGTGTGTTTCCATAAATACGAGTACTTTTTGTTTGTTTGTGATTATGTTAGATTTCTGACTATAAATTTAAGAAAGAACTTTTTAATTATGAAATTTCGCGCTACACAAAAAACGGGAAACTGCTGTAAAACAGCATATCTGCAACGCTGAAGCAATAAAAACAAAGCACCACAGCAATGATTCGCCAATAAATGCGTACTTATGAAGATAATATGCGGTTCGGAATAAAACTTAAACAAGTTTGGTTCTCTGCATTCGACTTTCGCTATATTGGACAGAAGAACAAAAGAACAGACTTAAAATTGACAGGCATGAAAAATTTGTCCTTTTGTTCTTTTGTCCAATATCGACCTTTTATTATCTTTGAAGAAGATAGGAGACGGTTCGGGATAAAAAATATCTGAAACATGTTTCAATATTTTATTCTCCTCTCGCCTTTCGCTATCTTTGAAAAAGACAAAAGAGCAGACTTAAAATTGACAGGCATGAAAAATTTGTCCTTTTGTTCTTCTGTCCAATATTGACCTTTTATGACGAAAACTCTATGAAGCGAAAAATATGTATTGTGACAGGCACGCGTGCCGACTGGGGGCTGCTGAGCGGAATTGCCCGCGAGCTGAACAGCCGTGAGGATGTATGCCTGCAAATTGTGGCCACCAACATGCACCTGTCGGAAAAATACGGAAACACCTATCAGGAAATCGAACGCGACGGACTGACCATTGACCGCCGTGTGCCGATGACGGTCGACACGGATACGCCCGCCGGAACGGTAACCGCCATGAGCGAATGTATGGCAGGCATGGCAAAAGCCTTTGAAGAGCTGCGCCCCGACCTGCTGCTGATTCTCGGCGACCGCTACGAAATGCTTGCCGTGGCAAGTGCTGCGCTGATTTTCCGCATTCCCATCGCCCATATCGCCGGCGGTGCTGTCAGTCAGGGCGCATACGACGAAAGCATACGGCATGCGATTACGAAAATGAGCCATATCCATCTGACGGAAACGGAAGAATACCGCCGTCGTGTCATCCAGTTGGGTGAGAATCCGGAACGGGTGTTCAACACGGGTGCCATTGGCATCTACAACATTCTGCACACCGACTACATGAGCCGCGAGGAGCTGGAAGAAAGTTTGGGTACACCGATTCCTGGAAAATCGCTGCTCATCACGTTCCACCCCGCCACGCTCGACCGCATTCCGCCGCGCCAGCAATGCGAAAACCTGCTGGCAGCTCTTGACGAGCATCCCGACTATAAGGTGATTTTCACCTATCCGAACAACGATACGAACGGAAAAATCATCATCGAACTGATTGAGGACTACGCCCGCCGGCATCCGGAACGCTGCGCCGTCTATCCGTCGCTCGGCATGCGCCGCTATCTTTCTGCCCTGCGCTGCGTGGCAGCCGTAGCAGGTAACTCGTCGAGCGGCATCGTTGAAGTGCCGTCGATGGGCATTCCTACCCTCAACATCGGCATCCGCCAGGATGGTCGCCTTGCCGCCGACTCGGTGGTAAACTGTGGCGTCAGCAAAGAGGAAATCAGTGCCGGACTCGACAATGTGCTTTCCGAAGCCACCCGCGCCAAAGCGCGCACTACGGTGAACCCCTACGCTCAGCCTGACACGCTGCAAAAAATCGTCGATGCCGTATGCAACACGCCGCTCGACAACATTATCATCAAACCATTTTACGACCTACCGCAATGAAAACTCTCTATGTCATACCTGCCCGGGGAGGCAGCAAAGGAATTCCCCACAAAAACATCCGTCCGCTTGCGGGCCTTCCGCTCATCGGCTATTCCATCCAAGTAGCACGCGCGCTTGCCGACGATGCCGACATCTGCGTGTCGACCGACGACCCGGAAATTGCCGCCGTGGCCGAAGGAATGGGACTGCACGTGCCGTTCCTCCGCCCTGCCGAACTTGCCACAGACAAAAGCGGCACCTACGAAGTGCTACTCCATGCACTCGATTTCTACAAGGAACAAGGCCGTGACTACGACGTGCTCGTTCTGCTCCAACCTACATCTCCGTTCCGACGCGCCGACGATGTGAAACGCGCTTTGGAACTGTACACACCCGACATCGACATGGTAGTGACCGTTAAGGAAGCCGCCAGCAACCCCTACTACAACTGCTACGAAGTGGACCCCGACGGCTATCTGCACATTTCAAAAGGCGACGGCACTTTCACGCGTCGGCAGGATGCGCCGAAGGTGTGGGAATACAACGGCGCCGTTTATGTCATCAATGTGACCTCGTTGCGCCAAATGCCGCTCGGAGCATTCCGCCGCCGCGTGATGTGCGAAATGGATGCGGCACGCTCTGTGGACCTCGACACGGAAATCGACTGGCTGATTGCAGAAAAAATGATTGAATCGGGAATACTGAAATAACACCCCATAAAAACTCTCTACAAAATGAAGAAAACACTTGCCGCGATTGCCCTGCTGACTGCATTCTCAGCCGGAGCGCAGAACGACACCGTGCGCGTATGGAAAACACAGGTACCGCTATTGATTGAGCGCACCGACAATCCGGTGTACTACCTGAAAATCGATGCCCAGACAGGCGACAAAATGAACGAAATCACGATGGAATGGAGCGACACGAAAGCGCTTCCATACGTCGAAAGTTTGAAACTCTACTACGGCGGCACACGCCGTACGGCCTCTATCGGCAAAAACGTGATGAAACCGCTGGAATATCTGTCGTCTACCACCAAAGGCGAAACGCTCTCCGCCGTGCCGGGCTATTCGCTGCTGAAAGCCGAAGACCGCAACGGGAAAAAGAAAGTGACGTTCCGACTGGACCAAGACCTGACGGAAGGTACGCATTTCTACTGGGTCAGCCTTGAAATGAAACCGACGACTCCGCTCGGCACTACCCTGCACCTGAACTGCACAAGTGCGACCGTCAACGGACAGAATGCCGTGCTCCATTACGTTTCGGGAAAAGGCGCGGCGCAACGCACTGCCGTGGGCGTGCGCAAAGCAGGCGATGACAATGTGGCGGCCTACCGTATTCCGGGAATCGTCACTACGGACCGCGGTACTCTGCTCGCCACCTACGACGTGCGCTACAACAACAGTGCCGACCTTCAGGAACACATCGACGTGGGACTGAGCCGAAGCACCGACGGCGGGAAAACATGGGAAAAGATGCGCATACCGCTTGCTTTCGGCAACTACGGCGGACTGCCAGCCGCACAGAACGGCGTGGGCGACCCCTGCATTCTGTTTGACCCGACAACACGCACCACATGGATAGCAGCCGCATGGACACACGGAATGGCCGGACAACGGGCATGGAACGCCTCGAAACCAGGAATGGACATCGAACAGACAGCACAGCTCGTGCTGACAAAAAGCACGGACGACGGCAAGACCTGGTCGGAACCCATCAACATCACCTCACAGGTAAAACAACCTGAATGGCATTTCCTGCTGCAAGGTCCGGGACGCGGCATCACAATGGAAAACGGCACACTCGTCTTCCCTATCCAGTTCATCGGCAAGGACCGCATACCGTGTGCCGGCATCATGTACAGCACTGACAAGGGAGAAACGTGGACCATCCACCGGCCGGCACGCACCAACACAACGGAAGCACAAGTAGCGGAAATCGAACCGGGAGTGCTGATGCTCAACATGCGCGACAACCGTGGCGGAAGCCGTGCCGTGTCGACCACCACAAACTTGGGAAAAACATGGGTGCAGCATTCATCCTCGCGCAACGCGCTGCAAGAGCCCGTATGCATGGCGAGTCTGCTCCATGTGAAGGCTGACGACAACACACTGAAGCGCGACATCCTGCTGTTTTCCAATCCGAATACTACGGCAAAACGCCATCACATTACCATCAAGGCAAGTCTTGACGGAGGCAAGACCTGGCACGAATCCAACCAGTTGCTTCTCGACGAAGCCATCGGCTGGGGCTACTCCTGCCTGACGATGATTGACCGCAAAACCGTAGGTATTCTCTACGAAAGCAGTTCCGCCAACATCACCTTCCAGGCCATTCCTCTGAAAGACATCGTAAAGGATTTGAAATAACACCAAGCCCGCCAACGACATCCAACGTCAAGGCGGGCTTTTATATTCTTGACCTAACGGTACAAATTCTTCAGAAAAAGCACTCCCGTTACAGGAATTTTCCGTAACTTTATAATCTATAATCCTCACAATTGACTCAAGCTTTTTATGACTGATTTTGATGAATACATCCGACAAGGCGAACCTCACAAACGAGAGAAAGGATTGGCATGGCAGACGGCAATCGGCCTTCAGGCCGTTGACGGCTTACAACCATCCGATTATCTTATCGAAACCGCCCGTAAAGACATTGAAGGAGAAATTAATATTGATGAAGTAGAACAGCTTATAAAAAGCTACTATCAGTCAAAAGGTGTCCGCACTGAACAAGATCTGAAAAACAGAGAAGCCGACACTGCTTCTACAAATATCAGAAGAATCCTCACTGAAAAAACATTTGCATTTTCGCTTGTCGGCCTGACATCTATCCATCAGCGTATTTTCACCGGCATATATAAATTTGCCGGTAAAATCAGAGATTATAACATTACAAAAAAAGAATGGGTATTGCGTGGAGACACGGTACTATATGTTTCTGCACCCGATATTCATAAAGCTATTGAATACGATTTGGAACAAGAGAAACGGTTTGACTACTCAACAGTGGACAGAACCGGATTTGTCAACCATATAGCAAATTTTGTTTCCGGACTTTGGCAAATTCATCCTTTTGGAGAAGGAAACACACGAACAACAGCCGTGTTCACCATAATGTATTTACGCTCGTTGGGGTTTAACGTAGAAAACGATATGTTCTATAAGCATTCCTGGTATTTCCGCAACGCACTTGTCCGTGCCAATTACCAGAATGTAAAGAACGGCATTATGCGCAACACTGAATACTTGGAGTTGTTTTTCCGCAATCTGCTGTTAGGCGAGACCAACGAATTAAAAAACCGGTACATGCTCATTAATGCTCCCGACAATTGGGAAGACAAAGAAACCCGACAAGCACCCGACAAGTACCCGACAAGCACCCGACAAGTACCCGACAAGTTCACCTTAGAGAATGAAAACATCTCGCTGATTGTCAGAACAATGGGAAATCTCGAGTGGAAAATAAAAGATCTCATGGCCGAATTTGGATTGAAAGACCGAGAAAACTTCATGAAGCTTTATATTACTCCGGCTGTCAATGAAGGCTATGTACGCATGCTTTATCCGGAATCACCCCGACATCCACGTCAAAAATACCTGCTGACAGCCAAAGGTCTTGCAGCCTACAACGAGATAAAAGAATAACAGACAGCACATCTGTATTCTTTTCTTAATAAAGCCAATGCAGCCAGTTCTTTTTGCGTTTTGGTGTGGCCAGTAACATAGTGTCACCGTCGCCCCGATAGTAAAGAATCGGAAGTAGTTCTACCGGTATTTCTTCGTGTACCATACAAAAGTTACATCCCGAAGCAATCATTTTATCGGCCTCCGTCATGTTGTCCGACGTGACAGGTGAGCGACGGAAAATATAATTCTGATAAGTACGACCGTCGCAAGAGTCATAGATGTCAAAAGTCGGATACGACTCATACAACTCCCCTATATCGACATCCTTGTATGTATTCGCATCTTGCGGTACGTAGCAATCGACACCACGACCGTTACAGTATCCGGCAATACACCTGTGGCCGGAAATGTCTTTCAATCCTTTGAATTTACGTCCTAAAATTGTCACTGTGTCATTAATGCCGTAACACTGAATATCATAGTCCGCAAGTTTCCCCGCCTTTTCCCACCAAATGCGTAATTCGTCCAACGCCTTTTGGTCTGCATTCAAATCCGGCGCTTCACGGAGCAGCCGTTCCATAAGCGAGTCCAGCCCGTACTGACGCAAATGGTCACGATAGCACACGTTATACTCCACAGTATCTATCAAATCGTAGTATTTAAATCCTGAACGCTGCTTCTTGAGCGTTACAACTGCCTCCTCAAGCGAGGAGAACCGATACGGCACTCTGTTCGGAACATATATTTTTGTCTTCATGATGTTTCCCTTCTATTAATTGTTTATCTAAACTTCACCTCCAAATTTAATACATAATTCGACACAATCCTACTCGAGACAGCAATATTAACAACAGAAAACCCCGGCAGCCATGCGGACAACCGGGGGAACAGGATATATAAAAAAATCATGAGGTCAGAACATCAGTTTTGCTCCTGCGAAATAGCTGCGGGGCAACGACGGGCCGTAAACATAGCCGCTGTCGCGGTTCCAGCCGGTGTCGAAGTCTTTTTGATAGGCATTGAAAATGTTTTTCACACCGGCATGCACCTGCAGCGTCATCACCTCGCAGAGGGGAATATCATAGGCCAAGCGCAGACCGAGGTCAAAGAAATCCGGTGTCTTTACGGCAATGTCATTTTCCACGCCCGAGCCTGCCACATGCTGAACAAGCATCGAGCCGGTATAGGTTCCGTTCAGCGAAGCCGTAAGCCGCTTAATCGGGCTATAGTTCAACGTTACGTAACCGTAGAAATCCGGCGTGCGGAACATACGTTTTTCCGATGCTGCCGTTTCGCTCCATTCCACGGCTTCCTTATGTTCGCTCTTCTGGTAGGTCCATCCCGTCTGCAATTGCAAATCAGGCGTAAAGGCAATACGACCTTCAAGCGTCGCTCCGTAGACACGCGCTCCGGATGCATTGTAGCGTTCCCACACCACGTTGCTGAATTCGTCCTGCTCGCTCTTCTTGCGCAAGTCGAACACGTTGTTCAATTCCGTATAGAAACCTTCAATAAGGAAGTTAGTCATTACCGATCCGAAGTTCTGATAAATGTCGGCCGAAAGACTGAAGCTGTTGGAACGTTCTTCACGCAAATCATCAGCCAAAACAATCACGTTGCGCTCGCCGGAAGCAATCGTAATGTGCAAGTCTTCATCGAATGCCTGCGGCGCACGGAAACCGCTGCCGTAGCTCAAACGCAAGTTGATGTTTTCCGTCGGATTATAGCGCAGGTTGGCACGCGGACTGAAAATCACGTTTTTCACCAGATTGTGCTTGTCGACACGTGCGCCAATCAGGAAACTCCATTGCTTGTTTTTCCATTCATTCTGGAAGAAACCGCTATAATTCTGCACAATCTGGTGCGTTCTCAACTTCAAGCCAAGCGAACGGTCGTCAAGATTGTCATAGTTGAATTCCGCTCCAACCATCAAATCGGCCGGCATGAACAACAGTTTGTCGAACGCATAGGAATAGTGTCCGCCCGCCGTTACTACGAGGTCGGTCGTCGTTCCATAGGCTTTCTCTGCTGTTGCAAGGCTTTCTTCCGACTCGTCGCCCGAACCGCCGTAATAGCTGTCGCGGTCCGTATTCTGGAACGATGAGTAGATTTTCAGTCGTTGGCGCAGGTCGTCGGTATACCAGTCATAGCTCAAGCCTCCGCCGTTGATATAGTGTTCCGTCATTTCTGTGATGTTTGCCAAATGCGGCAGGTCACCCAGGCGATTACCGCCACGGCGTTCTTCATGGATACCATGGTATTCCAACGTAAATTTTGAATTGTCGTTCACGCGCAGGAATGAGCGGAGTCCCACAGTCTGGCTCTTGATTAACGGCACTTCCGTATATCCGTCGCCGTTGTGGTCATATCCTTCACGGTTGCGGTTCTGTCCGAAAACATAGGCTCCCGCCTTATTGTTGCCGCTAACGAGCGAAGCGTTCAGCATCGTCACATTTTCAAAGCTGTTTGTACCGCCAATCGACATCAGCGAGTGGGAAACATCGGCCGTATTGCGCACCGGTGTCTTGGTGATAATGTTCACCGTTCCTCCGATGGCCGAAGCGCCGAAAAGAGCCGAGCCGCCACCGCGAACCACCTCTACCCGCTCAATCATGTTGGCAGGAATCTGTTCCAAACCGTAAACGCCCGTAAGTGAAGAGAAAATCGGACGCGAGTCCACAAGAATCTGCGAATAATGTCCGTCAAGTCCGTTGATACGCAACCTGCATGAAGCCGCAGTTCTGACAGTTGTCCTCCACGCGTACGCCCGGCTGCAACGAAAGTCCGTCAGCAAGGCAGGCCGAGCCCGAAAGTTCAAAAGCCTTTGCATCCACCACATTCACCAATGACGGCGCAAGGCGACGGTTGGTTTCGTTCTTGTTGGCCGAAACCACCACTTCATTCAGCATCAGGTTGTCGGGTTTCAAATTAAAATTCACTTCCTGTGAACTGCCTTTTTTCACATCGACAGTCACTTCTTCGGTCTGATAACCGACGTAACGCACGACAAGAACCGTCTTGCCTTCCTTCAAGTTTTTCAAGAAATAGTGGCCGGTGACATCGGTTGTCGTTCCTACCGACGAACCTTTTACCATAATTGTGACAAATGGAATGTGCTCACCGGTTTCATCGTCTACAATGTGACCGAAAACGTGGGCATCCGTGTTGGCAAATGCTGAACCCGTCAACAGGCAGAGCATTGCAAAGAGTAGAAATAATCGCTTCATTATGAGTTCTTTTGGTTTAACAATTCGCATGCGAAGTTACACCCGCGAACCCGCTTCCACAATCACCATTTATTGGTATTTTCCATTAATAATACCCTCAAAAATAAACAATTTAGGTATTCCCATCAGCTTGACAGCAGCGCAAATCCACCACAGCATTTAATGACCGATTCGGGTAAAACAGAAAGCGCGGAAGAAAATCACTTTTCCTCCGCGCCGTTAATGGTTTTATATTAGCTTGAAAAAAATCTATTTTTTATTGAATACGAAGTTGTAGATTCGCTCGGTTGCTCCCAGATTGCCTTCGATGTAACGTCCGGCAATCTTGCCGCATTTTGCAAGATAAGGACGGTCGTCGAGCATCCGTGTCATAATCTGCGCGTAATCCTCACCGCTGTTGACCGAGAATGCTCCGCCAAGGGCTATCAAGTCGCGAGCTTCCTTGAACTTGTCATATTTCGGACCGAAAACAACCGGTATGCCATACACAGCCGCCTCATTGATATTGTGAATTCCTACACCGAAACCGCCGCCCACATACGCCACCGTAGCATAGCGGTAGCTTTTCGACAACAGTCCGAAGCAGTCAATAATCAGGCAGTCGGCATCGGCAGCTTCCTCAACGGTCGCCTTGCTGTAGCGCACAGCCAGACGTTTCAGCTTCGACAAAATACCTTCCACACGCGCTTCCGACAGTTCGTGAGGTGCAAGCACCAGCTTCATCGAAGGCGTACGGTTGAAGAACGAAATGAGAAACTCTTCGTCAGGTTCCCACGAGCTGCCGGCAATCACCGTAAACGAACCGCGGGCGAAAGTTTCCACAATCGGAAGGTCCACCTTGTTGTCGAGAATATCGGACACGCGGTCGAAACGCGTATCGCCGAACACCTCCACATTCGTCACCCCGATAGTGGCAAGCAAATCCTTCGAATCCTTGTCCTGTACGAACAGATGCGTATAGCATTTCAGCATCTTTCGGAACATGCCTCCATAACCCTTGAAAAAGGCCTGTGTCGGTCGGAAAATCGCAGAAATGATATAGGTCGGGATATTGCGACGGCGAAGCTCCTGCAGATAGTTGCCCCAAAATTCATATTTGACGAAAATCGCGGTTTCCACATCGACAGCATCCAAGAAACGGCGCACATTCGACGGACAGTCAAACGGAAGATAGCAGATGACATCGGCCAACTGATAGTTCTTGCACACCTCATAGCCCGACGGCGAGAAAAAGGTAAGCAGAATCTTCTTTTCCGGATGACGGCGTTTCAGCATTTCAATCAGCGGACGCCCCTGTTCGAATTCGCCCAACGACGAGACGTGAATCCAAACATATTTTGCATTGCGGTCGATATATTTCCCCAGTATATCAAACGTACACGCCTGTCCCGCAACCATCAGTTTCGCCTTTCTGTTGCGCACGGACGCCACACGTACAGCCGTTGCATAGAGCGCTATCGCAGCATTATAGATGATGTTCATTTCGCGATAATTGAATTAATATAAAAAAGCCTTGTGCAACGCTCTTTCAGGTTGCACAAGGATATATTTCAATGTATGAATCAGCAAGCCTTGATGTTCTCGATTCCGGCTTTGACACGTCGGATGGTTTCTTCCTTACCGAGCAGTTCTGTAATGTCGAACATGTGAGGGCCCTTACATTCGCCGACAACAGTCAGACGGAAAGCGTTCATCACATTACCCATATGATAGCCCTTGTCGGTAATCCAGCCCAACACAACAGGTTCTGCAGCTGCCGATGAAAAATCTTCAATACCTTCAAGCACACCGATAAGTTCTGTCATCAGTTCCGGCATGCCTTCTTTCCAGCGCTTGCGCACATCCTTTTCCGCATATTCCACCGGAGCTTCGAAGAAGAAGCGTGACTGTTCCCAAAGGTCGCGCACAAAGTTGATACGTCCCTTCACCAGTGACACGATACGGGTAACGGTAGCCTTGTCGGCATCGGCATGGCCGTGTTCGGCAAGAATAGGCATGAACATTTCTGCCAGTTTCTCGTCGGCCATTTCCTGCAAATATTTATGGTTGAACCATTTGCCTTTTTCGAAATCGAATTTTGCGCCGCTCTTCGAGCAGTGTTCGAAAGAGAAGAGCTGAATGAGTTCGTCCATCGACATGATTTCCTGGTCGTTGCCCGGATTCCATCCGAGGAGAGCAAGGAAGTTGATAACGGCTTCAGGCAGATAGCCGGATTCACGGTAGCCTGACGAAATTTCGCCGCTCTTCGGGTCGTGCCATTCCAACGGGAATACAGGGAAACCGAGACGGTCGCCGTCGCGCTTGCTCAGTTTGCCTTTTCCGTCCGGCTTGAGCAGCAACGGAAGATGAACGAAAGCCGGCATTGTGTCCGCCCAACCGAATGCTTCGTAAAGCAGCACGTGAAGCGGAGCTGAAGGCAACCATTCCTCACCGCGGATCACGTGGGTGATTTCCATCAAATGGTCGTCGACGATGTTAGCCAAGTGATATGTAGGAAGGTCGTCGGCCGATTTATAGAGCACCTTATCGTCGAGAATAGACGAATTGATGACAACTTCGCCGCGAACAAGGTCGTTGACCACTACATCGCGGTTCGGTTCCACCAAGAAACGAACTACATACTTTTCACCGTTGTCAATCAATGCCTTCACTTCGTCGGCACTCATTGTCAACGAGTTGCGCATTCCGCCACGAGTCTTTGCATCGTATTGGAAATTAGCTATTTCAGAGCGTTTTGCTTCCAGTTCTTCCGGAGTGTCGAAAGCGATGTAAGCCTTGCCGTTGTCGAGCAACTGCTTCACATAAGTGCGATAGATGTCGCGGCGTTCCGACTGGCGGTAAGGACCAAAGTTTCCGCCTTCGCGTACACCTTCGTCAAATTTGATGCCCAACCAGGCGAATGCTTCGTTGATATAGTCTTCGGCTCCAGGCACAAAGCGGTTGGAGTCGGTATCTTCAATACGGAGAATGATTTCACCGCCATGACGGCGTGCAAACAAGTAGTTGAACAAAGCTGTGCGCACCCCACCAATATGCAGAGGACCAGTAGGCGACGGTGCAAAGCGTACTCTAACTTTTCTTTCCATCTTTTCGATTTATTAACATATAGCACGCAAAGGTAGCAATTATTTTTTAATTTTCTTCACTATTCCCAAGAAACTGCTTCCTAACTCCTCCATTTGCAACGATTTCTATAAAAAACGCCGGCAAACTGAAAAAATAACAGTTTGCCGGCGGCTCTATTTTCTATGTTCTTTTCACTCAAAGGGTGCCAACAAGTCAAGCGGTCCGCTAAAGTCACGGTCAGGAACAGACGGCACAATCGAGATGTAGCCTTGCGAAAGCCAATACAGGTCAGTGTCCATGCTGAACGGCTCACTGTTGACATACGTACCCGTCAGCATATAGAACATCCGCCCGAACGGGTCTTTATAGGGAGCGTATTCTTCCGTCCAGCGGCCCTTGCAGGCACGTGCCCGTTTCATTCCCTTAATGATGCCTCCCGAAGGCATATTCACATTCAGGCAAACGCCTTCCGGCAATCCTTCGCGCAACACTTTTCCCGTCAGTTCGCGCATGAAAGGCAGGCAGGCTTCGAAATCCTCCGGACGGGGAGTGTGCGACACCAGCGAATAGCCGATAGCCGGAACACCCTGCATACAGGCTTCGAGCGTGGCTCCCATCGTACCTGAATAGACAATGCTGTTGCCCGTATTCGCGCCATGATTGATGCCCGAAAGAACAAGCGACGGACGGCGGGGAACAAGAGCATTCAACGCCAGTTTCACACAGTCGACCGGTGTACCGTTCAATGCCGTCATCCGGGCACCGTTGTAGTCTTCACGCTGTTTCGGGCGCAAAATCGTTTCGCAGGTAATGGATGCCGAGCCGCCGGAACGCGGACCGTCGGGCGCAACGACCATGATGTCACCCATACCGGCAACGCTGTCCACCAGATAGCGGATACCTGCCGATGTGATGCCGTCGTCGTTGGTTATCAATATCAAAGGTTTTTCGTTTTCTGCCATCGTCGGATATGTTTTTATAGTTTGGAAAGCTGCTTGTGCTTGATAATTTCCTGTGCGTGACGGAAATCGTCGGGCGAACCGATGTCAAGCCAAGTGCCGTTGATAGGATGATAGACCACTTTCTTACCTTCGTTGACGAGCAGTTCAATCAAGTCGGTGGCATCGAAAACGGTGTCAGCCGGAATCCTGTCGAGATGCTCACGGCGGATTATGTAGATGCCCGCATTGGCGTAATAGTTGTAGGTCGGTTTTTCCTCCAATCCCAGCACGCGTGCTCCGTCGCAACGGAAAATGGCAAACGGCACGGACACCATATAGGGAATGGCGGCAATAGTCATGTCGGCATCCTGCTCAAGATGATACATGAACATGTCTTCGTAGCTGATAGTGGTAAGCAAGTCGGAATTCATCACCAGTACGTTGTCGGACACAAGACCGTCGACAAGTTTCACAGAGCCAATCGTTCCGAGCTTCTTCGGTTCACGCACACAACGTACGCTGACACCGCCCACCGGCTGCGCGAAATGTTCTTCCAACTGTTCGGCCAGATAGTTGACCGTCACCGCAATATTGTCGATTCCGTTTCGGGCAAGTTCCTCCACGTTGTAGTCGATAATGCTTTTGTCGCCGATTTTCAGCAAAGGTTTCGGCGTAGTCAGCGTCAGCGGACGCAAACGCTCGCCCCTGCCCCCAGCCATAAGCACTGCATCCAACGGAAGAATGGAATGACACTCCGAGAAGTTGAACACCTGGCGGATTTTCCCGCAACTGTCAAGACAGGGCACAAGTGTGATTTCCTGACGGCGCAGCTCGCGGACTTTCGCCAAATCAATGCTCTCCGCATCAAGGAAACGGAACGCACGGTGCATGATATCGCCCACCGCCACATCAAGACGACTGTCGCGAATCAAAAACCGCCTTACATCGCCGTCGGTCAGCGTACCGGTCATTTTTCCCTCGGCATCAACGGCAAAAAGCACCATCGTCTGCCCCGACAAGCCGTTGAGCTGCCTCAACGCGTCGACAAGCGAAGCCTTCTCGCTGATTATATGTTTTGCATAGTCATACATCTTCTGTTCGCAATTTGTTTCTGTGTGTAAAGATAGTGCAAGGTGAGTGGAGAGACAAACGAAAGCCTGTTTTCAGTTTGGCTATCCCAAACCGTAGCCTATCTTATACAAAGATAGTGCAAGTTGTCAAAAACAGCAAACAGACAGCGGCAAATTACCCGCATCCTGAAAATGCAACAACAATTATTCACGATTGCCGGCAAAGGCTTCTGCCGTTTTTTTCCTACTTTTGAAAACTTATCATAAAACCATACGCTATGAAAACGATTTTCCACAAATGCGGCTTGATGCTTGCCGGACTGGCTCTGCCTGTCATGGCCTACGCCAACCGCCCGACAAACTTTGTCGTCATACTGATGGACGACATGGGACTGGGCGACATCGAAGCCAATGGAGCCATTGGATACTCCACTCCCAACATCAACCGCCTTCAAAGCCAGTCACTGACATTCACACGCTACTACGCCCCACAAGCTGTCAGCGGTGCATCAAGAGCCGGCCTGCTCACAGGCTGCTATCCCAATCGTATAGGAATGCACGGTGCTCCCGGACCGAACAGCGAAAGAGGCATTTCGGCAGAAGAAATGACAATTGCAGAAGTACTGAAACAAAAAGACTATCAATGTGCAGCCTTCGGGAAATGGCATCTGGGCGACCACCGTTCGTTCCTGCCGCTTCAGCACGGATTTGACGAATTCTACGGCATTCCCTACTCCAACGACATGTGGCCGAACCACCCTACGGTAAAATTCCCCGACCTGCCGCTGATTGAAGGAAACGACATCGTGGAATACAATCCCGACCAGACACAATTCACAAAAAATTTCACACAACGTGCCGTGAATTTCATAAAAACAAACCGAAACCGTCCGTTCTTTGTCTATCTTGCCCACCCAATGCCACATGTCCCGCTGTTCGTGTCCGACGATTTTAAAGGAAAAAGCGAACAAGGTCTGTACGGCGATGTCATGATGGAAATTGACTGGAGTATCGGCACCATTTTTGACACACTGAAAGAGCTGAAACTCGATGACAACACCGTAATTGTCGTAACATCGGACAACGGTCCGTGGCTCAACTATGGAAACCATGCCGGCAATACCGCCGGACTTCGTGAAGGCAAGGGAGTCAGTTTCGAGGGTGGACAACGTGTACCCTGCATCGTCTACTGGAAAGGACATACACCGGAAGGCGGCATTTGCCACCAGATGGTATCGGGCATCGACCTCCTTGCCACATTTGCCGACATTGCCGACGCACCGATGCCTCCGTTGAAAACCGACGGTGTCAGTCTGGTTCCCTATCTGAACGGTGACTATTCGAAGAACCTGCGGACACACTTTGCCTACTACTATCGTGCCAATGATCTTGAGGCCGTCACCGACGGACATTATAAGCTCATCTACCCACACAAACACCGTACCTACGAAGGATTTGAGCCTGGAAACGACGGCAAACCGGGGAAAGTGGACGAATGGCACCAGCTCACGGACACACTACTCTACGATCTGCGCCGTGACCCGGGAGAACGCTATAACATCATCCGCCAATACCCGGAAGTGGTAAAACGCCTCAACCAATATGCCGACAGTGTTAAAGCCGACCTCGGCGACAATCTCAGCAGGACTGCAGGAAAAGGCTGCCGACAACCGGGACAAAGACCACAGAAATAAACAACCCTTCACAACTACTGTAAAAACAAGACGAGCCGCATCTCCTCGATGCGGCTCGCTTGTTAATGAGTGAAAATTCTATATTCACACTATTCTTCCCAACCCGGGTTTTGTCCAAGATTCTTATTCAAATTAATCTGGCCACTTGGAATAGGATACCAATAGTGTTTATATTCATAAGTACGTGTACGGCCCATATAACCGTCAATATATCCATCCTTCACAGTAATGTCAGGATTTGAAGCAGCTTCTGGGTCATTAGCAACATTCGCACCGAAAGTGATGTCCTTGTTGACAGAAGAGTCCAACTTGTCAAGCTGATGCCAACGAATCAAGTCCCAATAACGGAAATCATTGTCAAACATCAATTCACAACGACGTTCACGACGGATTTCGAAAATCAACGGGGAAACGTTCATATCATTGTCGCCCATATCCTCAACAGTAGTTTTGATAATCGGTAGACCTGCACGTTGTTTCAGCTTGTTGATGGAATTGTTCAAATCTTCATCCGTAATCGAACCTTGACCCATATCTGCCAATTCGGCTTTAGCTTCGGCAAAGTTCAAATAGATGACAGACAGCCAATACAACGGAGCAGAAGTATAGTTCTTTCCACCTGTTACACGATAAGTTGACTCAATGTTCACATTATCATATTTCGATACAGTGTAACCTGAAGAAGAAACCATTGCACTACCACCGTTCAAACGAGGCCATTCACGTTTTGAGTAACAAACAATACTATCAATAGTAGCAGCCAAACGTTTGTCGCGAACATCCAACAACGCCTTAATGTTCAAATGTTCCTTCATATCAGTTGTTGAAACTTTCAACACACCTGCATCAGAATTGTCATAAGTAGTGTTTGCCTTTGTTTTTCCATCAAGGAACAGATAAGAATCAAACGCATCTTTTGTCATACCGCTAATCGGTGTTGACATACAAGTGAAGTTAATCAATGAGTGTCCAAACAAGTCTTTCTTATACTCCTTATAGAAGATCACTTCCGGGTTGCCGGCAAGTGTTTCTGAATTATAGATTGACTGATAGGATTCGCACAATGAATAATCAGGCATAATTTGTTCACAGGCTTTGACACACAAGTCAAGGAAACGTTTTGCACCGTCTAAGTCAGCTGCTTTCTGATGATCGGCTTCAGAACGATATTTACGATATGTTCCTTCCCACAAGGCTATATGAGATGTCATGGCATATGCCAAATCACGCGACCATGTTGTCTGAGATTTTTCATCCAACACATTATTGCAGGCAAATTCCAGATCTTCGTAAACATAGTCCATAATCTCATCACGATCTGTTCTTTCAGCATAAAGAACCGGGTCGTCAATATCAGGTACATGATCCAACCATGGGCAATCACCAAATTTCCTAACAAGGTCCCAATATTGCCAAGCACGCATTAAACGGGCAACTCCCAACCAATGTTTTTTAGTAGTTTCTTCCATAGTTGTGGAAGGAGAATTAAGGGCCTCAATCATCGCATTGGCACGACGGATTTCATCCCATGTGTCAGCCCAGTCAGCACTTTCAGCCGGAACATTCACAAATTTCCAGTTTTGATAACTTGCACCAATCTGGTCGTCTGACAAATATTTGAAATAATAGTCTCCAGAGCCACCGCCATTTCCATAACCCGTAAACAGATTGTAGAATGAAGCGGCATAACCTTCCACACTTGATGGATTGTTCCAGAACAACGGATTGTTGGTAAATTTATCCAAAGGCTCTTTTTCCAGCATATCCGTACAGCTTATAAAAGATGTAGAGCCAAGGAGTAGCAAACTATATAATAATGTTTTCTTTTTCATAGCAATAAATTTTTAGAAAGATACTTGCAAACCACAAGAAATAGTACGCATCATCGGAGCAACACGTCCCCAAGTTCCATTTGAATGACCGCTTACTTCACTGTCGTCAATTTCAGGGTCAACCGGAACATAACTGTTGTTAATCAATTCACAAAGGTTTTCAGCTGTGAAATAAACACGCAGTTTTTGGATATACCATTTCTTTGTCAAATTCTGAGGCAATGTATAGCCGACAGTCAAGTTCTTGAAACGCAAGTATGAACGGTCAATCAAATATTTAGACTGCGGATAGAAGTTGTTCGCCCCGTCAGCAATACCGGAAACTGTACCACCTGAGATATTACCCGGGAACACTCTCGGATAGAAAGCATCTGTATTATCTTCACTCCAATAATCCAACTGATGAGCATAAATACCGTCAGCACCACGAGAGAAAGGAATAGCAAATGCACCTGTTGACCACTGATCCCATTTGCCTACGCCTTGGAAATACATGTCAAGGTCAAAACCTTTCCAAGCACCACCTAAACGGAAACCGTATTGGAAACGTGGAGTCGAGTTACCGATAACCTTCAAGTCACCCATATCGTCCTTTGTACCTTGACCGCCGCTAATAACGCCGTCGCCGTTCAAATCCTTATATTTCACGTCGCCAGGACCATAAATAAAGTTACCGCTACCGACAAGTTTGTCCTGATTGGCTACACCTTCCGCATACCCCGTACGATTGCCTTCTGCATCGTAAACGAAGTCATCTTTTGTAAAGAATCTGTCTGTTTCGAAACCGTAGATATCACCGTAAACCTTACCAGTGAAATATTCGCTCAAAATATTTTTCGGGTTATTCCATTTTGTTACGACAGTCTTGAAATCACTTACATTACCGTTTACATATACTTCTACATCACCAAAACGATGATTCCAGCCAAGATTCAATTCCCAACCGCGAGTGCGGAGAGAACCGGCATTTGTATAAGGTTCTGTTGTACCCAATACATCAGGAAGGACCTGACCAGGAGCCAACATGTCAAGAGTATTACGCTGATACCAGTCAAAACCGATATTCACTTCATTGTTGAACAAACCAAGATCAAGACCAATGTCAAGCGTACGGATACGTTCCCAAGTCAAAGTACTTGAAACAAGTTTTGGAGTATCATACATTGTCATCTTGTCACCGTTAGCAGTCAGCCAATAAACATAATCGGAATCCAACATATCAATTGTAGACACAAACATATCATCACCGACAGCTTCATTACCGATTTCACCGAATGAAGCACGCAACTTACCGTTGCTGATAACATCGGTCAACGGTTCGAAGTATTTTTCCTGACTGAAACGATAACCAAGTGAAGCTGATGGGAAGAATCCCCAACGGCTGTGTGACGGGAAACGGGAAGAACCGTCCAAACGACCGTTCAATTCAAGCAACCAGATTTCATTCCAGTTATAGTTGATACGTCCGAAATAGCCTGCACTTGCATTGTGGTTATGGCTACCTTCTACATAATATTGTCCGTTAGCCAAATTGAATTCAGGAAGATCCGGATTCAACAAATTTTTACGCTGTGACAAATGCGAAAGATTTTCTTCGCCTTCAGCATTACCACCTAACATGAAATTAAAATTATGCTTCTGATTGATAGAAAGTTCATAGTTAGCATAAACGTTCAATGCATATGAAGTTTTCTTTGTACTTTGTTGAATCAAATATGAATCAGATGCAATATACATAGGTTCGGCGATTGAACCCCAAGAGTTGTATGCATAAACCGGCAGACCTGCTCTGTCTTGCAAACGGTTTCTAACGTTATATGTGTAGTCAGCATTCAAAGTCAGACCCTTTGTCAAATTTGCTTTGATAAAACCGGTTAAGCGAACAAAATTCGTACTTGTCTCATTGTCACCCGCCTGTTTCAAATAGCTGACAGTATTTCTTAAGTCAGTTCCATTAATCGTACCAAGAGGTTCAAAGAAGCTACCCCAACGCCACAGATACTGATACGGAGTTCTGCGAGTTTCAGGTTGTGTATATGTTCTATCAGAGAACGAAAAACGTCCGCCAACTTGCAACCAATCAGTAACATTCGAAGAAATGTTTGCGCTGACATTGTAGCGTTTCAGCTTATCGGTATTGAATTCAAATACACCTTCTTTGCTGGCATATCCGACAGACAAATAATATGTTGTTCGACCGCTTGTACCATTGATATTCACATTATGAGTTTGTGAAGGTGCCCAATCCTGGAACAAAATGTCCTCCACATCCCAGTCAGCATAATACAATGTTTTACCGGTAGCTGCATCATATAGGTAGTCACCGACATTGTTATCATCAACATACGGACGCATCTCACGATAACCGGCCTTTTTACCTCCATTCTGTTGCTGCCATTTCTGTGCATAAGGCAACAATTCCTTTAAGTTCATACCGAACAGTACCGGTAATTCCTTATTTCGGTCAAAGGCATCAATCAAAGCTTCAATCTGAGAAGGAGCATCGGAATATTCAGGCAAAATTGTTGGAGTACTCCATGCGAAATTGTTCGTATAGTTTACTGCAATCTTTTCTGTTTTAGAACCGCCCTTTGTTGTAATCAAAATCACACCGAAAGCAGCCCGAGAACCGTAAATAGATGTAGATGCAGCATCTTTCAGAACTGAAACAGAAGCGATATCCTGCGGATTGACCATTGAGAGGTCATCAATAGGTACACCATCGACTATAATCAACGGGTCACTCTTTTCGCTATTACTCAATGTTCCGACACCACGAATTGAAATGGACGGCTGGGCATCAATTCCACCCTGAGTATTCAGAATTGTCAAACCAGGAACAACTCCCTGCAAAGCCTTGGCGACATCCATCTCCGGTCTTCCTTCCAAAGCCTTGTCCACATCTACGACAGACACAGCACCTGTCAAATTCGCTTTTTTCTGTTGACCGTAACCTACAACGACTACTTCATCAAGAAGGGCATTGTCTTCCTTCAATACCACATCCATACTTGAAGTTGCCTTCAGCGTTTGTGTACCATATCCAAGATATGAAACAACAATTGTCGCACCAGGAGCAACTTTCAAAGTGAATTTACCGTCAAGGTCCGTTACGATACCACGAGTGGTACCTTTCTCCATCACGTTAGCGCCAATAATCGGATTACCGTTGGCATCCTTCACAACACCCGAAATAGTGTTGGTGGCCTTTGACGCTGCTACTACTTGCGGAACCGGAGCTGCCTGAGAGCTGAAGCCGCCCGCGCCGCACAACATACACATCGCAACTGATGCAGTCGCAATTAATCTACGATTCTTCGTAAATTTTCGTCCAGCAAATTTGTCCATATTAAATTTAAGATTAAAACCTCCGCTTTTATGTTAAGGTTTGTTTTAATATTTGTTTCACTACGAAATTACATTAGTGTCCACTAAAAAATCATAGAAGTTCTTTGAAATTATTGAAATTCAATTTGTTATATGCAATTATAGATTCCCGAGACTTGAATTTAACTTTGCGGTCAAAATCAGACCGTTATGTTTAAAGACGAGTACGTTTTCTCTCAATTAGTTAAATTCCTTGATTACGAGAAATTCAAATACATTGTGAAGAAATACAATGGCAACAAGTATATCAAAAGCTATACCTGTTGGAATCAGTTGCTTACGATGATGTTCGGTCAGCTATCCAATCGGGAGAGCCTCCGGGATCTGGTTGTGGCTATGGAAGCACACGCTGGGAAACTCTACCATCTCGGAATCGGGAAATCTGTAACACGAAGCAATCTCAGTAAAGCTAATGAGCAACGTGATTACCGTATTTTCGAGGAGTATGCAACATTCATGATTGCCGAGGCCCGCAAGCGTAGAATCAATAAAATATTCGAACTTGACGGTCATGTTTACGCATTTGACTCTACAACGGTTGATTTGTGCCTGTCGGTGTTTGAATGGGCCAGATTTCGCAAACACAAAGGCGGAATAAAGTTGCATACGCTCTATGATGTTGAAGCGGAAGTACCTGCATTTGTGCATATTACACCTGCCAACATTCACGATTCAAAGGCTATGCCTGAGATACCATACGAATCTGGAGCGCACTACATATTCGACCGCGGATA
>OLFX01000121.1_pt1 | contig 135651 bp, 118 predicted proteins | sample 1605091 | NCBI WGS metagenome assembly OLFX01 (sample SAMEA3888906, study PRJEB22519) | human gut metagenome | biome: human gut; feature: human-associated habitat; material: faeces | place: Denmark | collected 2012
CTATTTCTATTTTGAAGGAGGTGTTCGCTATGAACGAAACAGATTACAACGCTCGTCTTTTGTAGGCGAAGATGAAATCTTTCGGTATTATTGTATTGACCGATCAATTCGGCCCGGCGGGAAGACCGCCGCTTTTTTTACCTGCCCCCTTCCAATCTCGGTCCTTTCGCGATATAATATCACTTCATGAAAAAAACGAAGATACAGGGAGACGGAAAAATGCAGTTGCGGGAAGATCGCCCGGCTGACTGCCAGCGTCTAGAAATGCTGTTCCTTGCGGCAGACGAACGCGGCGTGGGTCTTGGCAGGCAGATGCTGGAATGTGCCGTGCGGCATTACGGCGTCCGGGAGCTGACGGTCAACGCGCAGACGGTCGGCTTTTATGAGCACACGGACCTTTCCGCCTGAAAGCGGACGGAATGGATGAAGCGGGCGAGCGATTCCCGCTGCTGTATATGAGAAGAAACCGGAGTAAAAAAACATGATCGATAAGATGCTGATCCGTGGAGCAAAGGTCCACAACCTGAAAAATATTGACGTCGATATTCCACTTGGAAAAATCGTCGGGATCGCAGGCGTGTCCGGGTCCGGCAAGTCTTCGCTGGCGCTGGGCGTGCTGTATGCCGAAGGCTCGCGCCGCTATCTCGAGGCCCTGTCCACCTATACCCGCCGCCGCATGACGCAGGCATCGCGGGCCAGCGTGGACGAGGTGCTGTATGTACCTGCCGCACTGGCCCTGCACCAGCGCCCCGGCGTGCCGGGCATCCGCAGCACGTTCGGCACGGGAACGGAGCTTCTGAACAGTCTGCGCCTGATGTATTCCCGCCTTGCCAGCCACCGCTGCCCGAATGGCCATTATCTGGCCCCTTCGCTGCTCGTCGCGGCCGGGAAGGAGCTCGTCTGCCCGGCGTGCGGCGCGCATTTTTATGCTCCGTCTGCCGAGGAGCTGGCATTCAACTCGCAGGGCGCGTGCCAGAAGTGCGGCGGCACGGGCATGGTGCACACCGTTGATATGGCGACGCTTGTGCCGGATGAGTCCCTGACCATCGACGAGGGTGCGGTTGCCCCGTGGAACAGCCTGATGTGGTCCCTGATGACGGATATCTGCCGCGAGATGGGCGTGCGCACGGATGTGCCGTTCCGCGAGCTGACGGAGCGGGAGAAGAACATCGTGTTCCACGGCCCGGCGGAGAAAAAGCACATTTTCTATCACAATAAGAATACCGGGCAGGCCGGTGATCTGGATTTTACCTACTTCAACGCCGTTTACACCGTAGAAAATGCTCTTTCCAAGGTCAAGGACGAAAAGGGCATGAAGCGAGTGGAAAAGTTTTTGAAAGAGGATGTCTGCCCGGATTGTCACGGCACGCGCCTGTCGAGCGCGGCCCGCGCGCCGAGGCTGCGGGGTATTTCTCTGGATGAGGCCTGTACCATGTCGCTGACACAGCTCGTCGAGTGGGTAAAGAGTGTGCCTTCCGGCCTGCCGGAGGAGATGCGCCCAATGGCTGAGAGTATTTGCGAAGCATTCCAAAGCACGGCCAAGCGCTTGATGGACCTCGGACTGGGCTATCTGACGATGGACCGCTCGGCGTCGACGCTCTCGACCGGTGAGCGCCAGCGGATGCAGCTGGCCCGCGCAGTGCGCAACCGCACGACCGGCGTCCTCTATGTGCTTGACGAGCCGTCCATCGGCCTGCACCCGTCGAATATCGTGGGCCTGACCGGTGTGATGCACGATCTGGTCGCCGACGGCAACTCCGTCATTCTGGTCGACCACGACACGCAGATCCTGAAAGAAGCCGACTGGATCGTCGAGATGGGCCCGGAGGCGGGCGCAAAGGGCGGCTATGTCATCGCACAGGGGACCATCCCTGCGATCGAGGCCAACTCCGCCTCTCAGATCGGACCTTTTCTTGCCGGAACGGCAGAGACAAAGCTGCGCTGCTGTACTGAAAAAGAGACGCTTTTTGCAAACGGGACGATCCATCTTTCCACCGATTCCATCCATACCGTCAAGCCGCTGGAGGTGGATATCCCCAAGGGCCGCCTTACCGTTGTGACCGGCGTGTCCGGCTCCGGCAAGACGACCATGGTGCTCGAGAGCCTGATCCCCGCGCTGGAGGCAACCATCGCTGGCAGCGCACTGCCAGCGCATATCCGCACCGTTTCGGCCGATGGCATCGCGCATGTCAAGCTCATCGACGCGACGCCGATTGGCATCAACGTCCGCTCGACGGTCGCGACCTATGCGGGCGCGCATGACGAGCTGCGCAAGCTCTATGCCAAATCTCCGGACGCGAAGGCGCGCGGCTATAAGGCAGGCGATTTCTCCTACAATACCGGCTCCCTGCGTTGCCCCGGCTGCGACGGCACCGGCATCGTCAGTCTGGACGTGCAGTTCCTGCCGGATGTGGACATTCCCTGTCCGGACTGCCATGGCTCACGCTATGCCAGAGCGGCCGAAGCAGTCCGCCTGACGAACGGTGCGGGGGAGAGTGCCTCGCTTCCGGAGCTGATGGATATGGACGTGAATTCCGCGCTGGAATTCTGCCGGGACCGGAAGACCGTCAGCCAGCGACTGGCCGTTCTCCGGCAGCTGGGCCTCGGCTACCTGACGCTGGGCGAGGAAACGCCGAGCCTGTCCGGCGGCGAGGCACAGCGGCTCAAGCTCGCCAGCGAGATCGGCAGGACGCAGACGGACTCCGTCTTTGTGTTTGACGAACCGTCCATCGGCCTGCATCCGCTGGATGTTCGCGTGCTGCTCGGTGTTTTTCAGGCGCTGCTGGACAACGGCGCGACCGTCATCGTCATCGAGCATGACCTTGACGTGATCCGAAACGCCGACTATGTCATCGATATGGGCCCCGGCGGCGGAGACGCGGGCGGCCGGATCGTCGCCAGCGGCACACCGCAGGAGATCCGGGAAAATCAGGCCAGCATCACGGGGCGGTATCTCTGACCGCGTTTCCCCGTCTTCAGGCGCTCCGGACCGGAAATGCACGGACCAAATTGCCGCGCCGGTTGAAAAAACGGTCGAACTATGCTATACTCTTTTTATCTTTGTCCAAAAGCAGGGTGACTTTTTTGAAGATCAATGTCCTTTCCTATCTGGAGGCTTCCGCAGCGCGTGTCCCCGACCGGGTCTGCTGGGCGGATGCCGCGTCTGCCTTGACCTACCGCGAGGCGTGGACGGCAGTATGCGATATGGGAGCGGCTCTCTCTGAGCGGCTTTCAGTTGTCAATGCGCCCGTCTGTGTGCTGCTTCGCCATGACGTGACGGACCTTCTGGCATTTTTCTCCGTTGTATACAGCGGGAATTTTTATGTTCCCATCGATCCGGCGCTCCCGGCCGTCAGGCTCCGGAGCATGCTGGAGACGCTGAAGCCTGCGGCTATCATGACTGCCGGAGCCAGCATCGATGCAGAGCTGACGCAGGATATCCCGGTCATTTCCCAGCAGGAGCTGCACACGGAAGCTCCCGCCGCAGCGCCGTGGAAGCAGCGTAAGGATACCGATCTGTTGTATGTTATTTTCACCTCCGGCTCCACCGGTGAGCCGAAGGGCGTTTCCATTTGCCACCGTTCGGTGATCGACATGGTGGAGCAGTTCATGCATGCGTTTGCCTTTGCCGACGGAACCGTCTGGGGCAATCAGGCACCGTTTGATTTTGACGTCTCGGTCAAGGATATCTTCCTCTCGCTTCGTGTCGGCGGGCGGCTTGAGATCCTGGAGAAGAAGCTGTTTTCCTTCCCAAAGCTGCTTCTCGAGCGGCTCAACGAACGCACCGTAGACACGATCATCTGGGCGGTGCCCGCCCTGAAGATCCTTGCCCGCCTTCATGCCTTCAAGACGCTGCGCCCGCAGTATCTGAAAAATATCATGTTCTCGGGTGAGGTCATGCCGCCAAAGACGCTGCAGTATTGGATGCAGGCCGTCCCGCAGGCGCGGTTCGTGAACCTCTATGGCCCGACGGAGATCACCTGCAACTGTACTTACCATATCGTGCAGAGCGCGGACGAGGTGCTGCAGGAGGTCCCGATCGGCAGGCCGTTTGCCAACTGCGATGTATTCCTGCTCGACGGCGGCGAGCCTGTCCGGGAGGAAGGGCGGACCGGTGAGATCTGCGTGACGGGAAGCTGCCTGTCGCTGGGCTACTACAATCGTCCGCAGCTCTCTGCCCAAGTCTTTGTGCAGAATCCGCTGAATTCCCGGTTTCGTGAACCGATGTACCGCACGGGCGATCTCGGCGTGTGGAAAAACGGGGCCCTGCTCTTTGCGGGAAGGAAGGACACGCAGATCAAATTCATGGGACATCGTATCGAGATGTCCGAGATCGAGCTGTGCGCCAACGCCGCCGAGGGCGTGGAGGCATCCGCCTGCGTTTTCAGCGACGAGCGCCTGACGCTGTTTTATACGGGCGAGGCAGGGGAAAAGGCCCTGCTTGCCCGCCTGCGGGACAGGCTCCCCAAATATATGCTTCCGAGCGTATGCCGCCGGCTGGAGCGCTTTCCCCAGAATCGCACGGGGAAGATCGACCGGCGGGCGCTGCTGATTTTGTCGAAAGAGGATTGATACCATGAACGAGCTTTATCAAGTGCTGGACGGACTCCATCTGAATGTTGATTTTCACAACGAAAAGCGGCTCATCGACGACGGGCTTCTGGAGTCGTTGGATATCGTGATGCTGGTCGACGAACTGATGTGTCATTATGATATTGAGATCTCCGTGGAGGATCTGATCCCCGAGAATTTCAACTCCGCCGAGGCGATCTATGCTCTGGTGCAGAGGCTGAAGGACGAAGAGTAAGCCATGCCGATCACGGGTCTGAGCTTTTTGCTCTTTGCGCTCGCGGCGGTCGTGCTGTACTATCTGTTCCCGAAGCGGCTGCGGCAATATGTCCTTCTGGCGGCGAGTATCCTGTTTTATCTGACCTACGGCGTTCGGATGGCGGGCTATCTTGCCGCGACGATCCTGCTTACCTATCTTTTCGGCCTGTGGCTGGACCGGCTTGCGGCCTTCCGGCCCGCTGCCGAGACCAAGGAGGAGCGCAAGCGCCAGAAGCGTGCAAATGACCGGAAAAAGCGCCGCGTTCTGGCGCTGTCGCTCGTGCTGAACTTTGCGTCGCTGGCGCTTTTGAAGTACGGCGGCTTTCTGGCCGCAGTCGTTAATTCCGTGCTCGGCACGGAGCTGCCGCTGCCGCATTTTCTCCTGCCGCTCGGCATATCCTTCTACATTTTCCAAACTTCCGCTTATCTGATCGATATCAGCCGCGGCAAACATCGGGCAGAGCGGAGCTTCCTGCGCTATGCGCTGTTTGTCTGCTATTTCCCGCAGCTGGTGCAGGGACCGATCAACCGCTTTGCCGATCTGCAGCCGCAGCTCACGGAGGGAAACGATTTTTCCTGGGATAATATCCAGCACGGGTTTCTGCGCATGCTCTATGGCGTGCTGAAAAAGGCAATGATCGCAGATACGCTTGCACCGATCGTGGCGAAGATCTACGGCGGTTACGCGGCCTACCCCGGCATCATCTGCTTTCTGGGTGCGGCACTCTACTGCATCCAGCTTTACTGCGACTTTTCCGGCGGCATCGACCTGATGATGGGCATCTCCCGCCTGTTTGGCATCTCCATGCAGGAGAATTTCTGCCGCCCCTATTTTTCTGTCAGCCTGTCCGATTTCTGGCGGCGCTGGCATATCTCGCTTGGCGAGTGGATGAAGGACTACCTGTTCTATCCGCTGGCACTTTCCAAGCCCTTCGGCAGGCTCGCGCAGTTCTGCCGCCGCCATATGCCGCTGGATGCCGCAAAATGCATCGTGCCGAGTCTGTGCACGTTCCTCGTGTTTCTCGCAGTCGGCGTCTGGCAGGGGCCCGGCATGGCCAATATTGCCTATGGCCTGTGGAACGGTTTCTGGATGTCCCTCGCCATGTTCCGTGCGCCGATCCGGAAGCATCTCCGGCTTTCTCCGGAGGACCCGAAAAAAGGAGCGCTGGTCTGGGGCGTCGTCCGCACGAATCTGCTGGTCATCATCGGCAGGTACTTCTCGAACGCGTCTTCGCTGCGTTCTGCGCTCGGGATGCTGAAGCAGACGGTGCTGCACTTCGGTGTGACCCGCGTCCATGCTGCCCTGTTTACGGAGCTGGGCTTCTCGCTGTCTGTGCTCTGGAAGGTCGTCCCCATGCTCGGCGTGGTCTTTGCCGTCAGTTTCGCCGCCGAGCGGGGGACCGACGTTGCCCGCTGGCTCTGCGAGCGAAAGTGGCTCGTGCAGTTCCTGATCCTGTTTGCGGCGCTGTTGACGGTCGTGCTGTTCGTCTATGGAAACGCCGGCTATACGCCCATTGCTTATGTCTATGAAAATGTCTGAGGTGATCCTGCTTGCGTGGTAAAAAATGGCTTCTGACTGTCGTCTGCGCGCTGCTGCTGGTCGGCGCCGTCTGCGTCCTGGGCAATTGGCTCATCGATCCCCTCGGCGTTTTTGAGGCCTCTCCGCTGCAGTGGGATTCCTATGCGCAGACGCTCAATCCGCGCGGCAGCAAGGTGCGCTATATTTCCGAGCGGCCCGGCGAATACGATTCGTTTGTAGTCGGATCGTCCTCTGCCGCATCCTATCTGCCGGAAACGTTGGAGCGGTATTACGGCGGCAGCTTCTATAACATGTTCCACTACGGAGCGGACACTGACTATGACCGCGAGCTGGTCCGCTATCTGCTGGAGCAGGGCGAGGTCAAGCGGATCGTCCTTGTGCTCGGGCTGAGCGATGCCTATGCTCTGCACAGTAAAACGGAGGGCCTGACCGCCGTGCCCGATTACCGGGTGAGCGGGGAAAACGAAGCGGCCTACAAGCTCCGCTTCCTGTTTGCAAGCCCTTCCTTTGCGATGGAAAAGCTGTCTTCCCTCCGGAAGGACATGGAAATGCCGCAGACCTTTGACGTCTTTCTGCCGGAAAGCGGGACCTATGACAAGCGGCTGCGCGACGTGGAATCCATCGGCAGCCTGCAGGACTATCTTACGCTCCACGGTGAGGACTACCTTTCAGAGACGGCCGATACAACGCTCCCTGACATCGAGCGCTGTGCCGGGAATGTCGCCGCGATCCGCGAAATGTGTGAAGAAGCAGGGACGGAGCTGACCGTCATCCTTACTCCGTTCTGCCGGGAGCAGATCGAGCAGTACGACAATGCCGCCCTGAATGCATTCTATCAGGCGCTCGCGGATGTGACGGACTATTGGAATTTCTCGATCACTCCGCTGACCTATGATGAACGATTCTTCTATGACGTAACACATACGCGAAATGCTGCTGCCAACCTCGTACTGGCGCGGATCGCCGGGGATGAGAGCGTCGGTCTGCCCGATGCCTTCGGGGCCTATTGCCGGCAGGGAGAGTCAACGGATGCAGCGCAGCTGAAGAAAGCCGCCGGGGAAAGCGCTTATCTTCAAAACGGCAGCGCGACCGTCCCGATCCTGCTGTATCACCATCTCGACCCGGATCAGCCGGAAAGCGAGACCACCTTGCACCCCGAGACGTTTGAGCGGCAGATGCACCTTCTGAAGGAGCAGGGCTATACGCCGATCTCATTTGATGAGCTGATCGCGTTTGTGGAACAGGGAACGCCGCTTCCGGAAAAGCCGGTCATGATCACGTTTGACGACGGCTATACCAGCAACGCAGTCTATGCCTATCCCGTTCTGCGGGAGCTTGGCTTCCATGCGTCGATCTTTGCCATTGGCTGCTCGATCGGGCATGACCGCTATTACAAGGATACGAATTACAGCCTGACGCCTCACTTCGGTCAGACTGAGATCACAGAAATGCTGGACTCCGGCCTCATTTCCATCGGCTCTCATACCTACGACATGCACCAGTGGCCGCCCTATGAGACCGTGAAGCCCGCGCGGGAGAATATGCTGCCGCTGCCCGGCGAATCCGAGACGGAGTATATCGACGCCGTGCGAGCCGACGCGGCGCATGAAGCGGAAACGTTTACGGCGTTCGGCATTCCCGCGCCCGATGTGCTTGCTTTCCCCGAGGGTGCGCATACCACGCTGACCGATGTCGTGCTGCGCGAATGCGGCTATAAGGTCACTCTGACGACGGACGAAAGCCGCGTGAACACCGTTGTGGTCGGCCTGCCGCAGACGCTGATCGATCTCGGCCGCATGACCGTTCTGCCGGGCATGACGGACGAGCAGCTCCTGCAGTATCTGAACGAGCGGGCAAACTAGAGAACAAAGCCTTTTCCCGGGCCCGCCGTGCATGCGCACGGCGGGTTTTGCTGCATTTTCGGGAAGAAAGCCCGTATTCTGTGGTTGAAAAGTCCGGTTCCCGGTGGTACAATAAGAAAAAGAGGGCTGCTGTGAGGCGGCTTTTTGAAGCAGGGGAGGTTAGGCAATACTAACTTGCTCCAACAGCATAGAAAGGGGAATGCCCATGCAAACAAAGGAAACGATCACGCTCTCCGGCGTGCCGGAGACGATGTTGCAGACGGTCTATGCCCGCGCCAAGGAGAGCAGCGGGCGCGGTGCGATCCGCGACCGCAAGGCCGAGGAGACCATCGGCGGCCTGCAATATGATTTCTCCATGGCGGACCGGGACAAAGCCATGCACAGCGGCGTCATTGCCCGCACCATCGTGCTGGACCGGCTGACCGGCGCGTGGCTGCAGGAGCATCCGGGCGGTACGGTCGTCAACGTCGCCTGCGGGCTGGACACGCGGTGCTACCGGATGGAGGGCTATGGCCGCTGGTATAACCTTGACCTGCCGGAGACCATTGCCGTCCGGCAGAGGCTTTTGCCGGAAAATGGTGCGATCTCGCAGATCGCCATGTCCGCCATGGACGACTGGGGCGGGTGCATCGCTGAGCAGGATACCCCGGCACTGGTCATCATCGAGGGCCTGACGATGTATCTGACGGAGACAGACGTGCAGCGCATATTTTCCGTGATCGCCGGGCGCTTCCAAAGCGCGACCGTACTGGCCGAGACGATGAATCCCATGGTCGTCAAGCGCTTCCGGGAAAAGTCGATCGAGGGCAGCCATGCAAAATTCACCTGGGGCGTGAAGAACGGCGCGGCGTTGGCCGCGCTGCTGCCGGAGTTCCGCCTGCGGGAGGAGCACAGCCTGACGGAGGGCATGGCGGAGTTTGTGCCCGTTTATAAGCTGCTGGGCAAAATACCGGCCATCCGCAATATTTCCAACAAGATCATCGTTCTGGAGAGGAAGTGAGGTAGCATGTCTTTCTTTGATAATACCCGCAGGCCGGAAGGACTTGGCGGTAAGCTCATGGTTTCCATGATGAATGTCGGCCATCGCTCGCTGGCGCACTGGGGCATGCGGTTCCTGCCGCTTTCGCCGGATGCCCGTGTGCTGGACTGCGGCTGCGGCGGCGGAGCAAACATCAAAAAGCTCCTGAAGCGGTGTCCGCAGGGTGTCGTCAAGGGCATAGACTATTCTGCCGTCAGCGTCGAAAAGTCGCGCAAGCTCAATGATGCCGCCATCCGTGAGGGACGCTGCGTGGTCTGGCAGGGCAGTGTGGCTGAGATGATCTTTGCGGCCTCGTGGTTCGACGCTGTCACGGCGTTTGAGACCGTTTATTTCTGGCCCGATCTGCCGCAGTGCTTCCGCGAGGTCTTCCGTGTGCTGAAGCCGGGCGGGGTATTTTTCCTCTGCAACGAATCCAGCGGCGACACGGACAAGGACGAGAAATGGACCGAGCGGATCGCGGGCATGACGATCTACCGCGATGTGCAGCTGCAGGCTGCGCTGGAGCAGGCGGGCTTCCATGACATCGAGATCCATAAGAACGAAAAGGACTGGCTGTGCATGCTGGCCCGGAAATAGCTGTGCGCCGTCCCCCAAATGGAGCATGCGGAGCCTGTGATGCCGGAATTATACCGGCGAGGCGTTTTTCACGGACGAGAAACCAGACTGAGGGAGGGACGGATATGTCCAAAAAGGCAACGGAATTCCAGAAAAAAGAAATGAGCAAAATGTACCGCGGCAAGGAGATCTTCAAGCCGCTGAACACCGGCTGGGTCGACGAGCACGTCGCCTGTGTGCGCGAGTGGGTGGCAAATATCTTCTTCTACCGCAAGGGCGACACGACCATCATGATCGACGCCGGGTATAACTACGGCCGGCTCGAGGAAAAGATGGGCTGGCTCGGCATAGACCCGAGTTCTATCCGGCATATCCTCATCACGCATCAGGACACGGATCACGTCGGCGCGGTCGAAGCGGATAGCCTCGGCCTGTTCCGGAAGGCGAAGCTGTATGTCGGCGAGACCGAGAACCGCTATCTGACGGGCGAGGTGCGCCGCAAGGTGATCTATCATCTCTACAAGCTGCCGCAGGTCACCATCCGCAATGAGAAGGTCCTGCTGCACGACGGCGAGGCCTTTGAGATCGACGGCATCCGCATCGAGTGCTTCCTCGTTCCCGGCCACACCTGGGGCCACATGGTCTATCTCATCGACGGGAAGTATCTGTTTACGGGCGATACGATCTGGCTCGGAGTGGACGGCGGCTACAGCTTCATCTCCGCGCTGGCGGAGGATAACCGGCTGGCGGTGCGTTCGCTGGCAGAGCTGGAGGCAAAGCTCGAAGCGCGGAAGCTGCACCCGATGTTCCTCACCGGCCACACCGGCTGGACGGACAACTTCACCTTTGCCTTTGCGCATAAGGATAAGCTCTGCTCACCGTTCAAAAAGAGAGTGCACGACCCTTCCGCGCCCTATGATGCCTACGATGAGTCGGACGACACGGAGGAGCGGTCAAAGAGCGGCTATCTGAAGGGGGTCGGGCGATGAAGGACAACGAGCTGCAATTTGAGCGGAGCTGCCATGTGCTGTACTCCGGTCCGTGCAAAAAAGAAATTCGCGCACGGATCGCGCAGCACTATCCGGAGGCGGAGCGCGAGGCGGTCTGGGAGCGGGTCCAGCGGCAATATGTTGATTTTCTCTCCGACTGGCGCACCGACCTCGGCGGGAAGAAGAACTTCCACAACGGCAGCGGCGGCACCTATGACTGCATCGCCATCCTGAGCTATTATGTCGCGTGCAGGGATGTCACGTCCTTTCGCGAGATCGAGGAGATGGAGGAGGCTCTGGTCCTGCCTGCTTTCCGCAAGCTGAAATTCGTGGACTGCAACAAGCCGTTTTTCAAAAGACTGATGCATCGCGCCTTCTTAACGGCAAAGGGGCGCTGCGACAAATGGCACGATTACGAAATGACGGTCGCGCCCTACGAGAAGGACAAGCCGATCTATTATGAATTTACGGCCTGCCCTGCGGCGGAATTTGCCATCCGCAACGGGCTGACGGATATCATGCCCGCCCTGTGCAACGTGGATTATGCGGCCATGGAGCTGATCGGCGCGAAGCTGGTGCGGACGACGACCTGCGCAAACGGCTGTAAATGCGACTATACCATCTGCGGCAGCCGGGACCCATATCTGAAGGACCATCCCGAATACCGCGACGAGGCCGGATACCGCCGGAATCGGTAGATGCATTTTGCGTTCGGCAGCGCTGAGGATCATGAAGTGAGGGCAATCTATGAACTACAAAATTGAGAAAAATACCGTACAGGAGACCCTGATCATCCCGCACTATGCGCGGAAAATGTGCACGGAGCTGTATCCGAATCTTTACCGGGACGAGACGGCCGTCCGCCTGTTCGGGGAGATCGACTATGATTTTTCTGCGCTGGAGAAAAAGTCCCGGAGCCTGATGCAGCGCTTCGGTTTTCTGGAGGTCGCCATGCGCCAGAACGATCTGGCCTTTGAGGTGCGGGACTATCTGCGCGCGCACCCGAATGCGGCCGTTGTGAACCTCGGCTGCGGGCTGGATGCGACCGGCCGCAGCTGCGACAACGGCAGCTGTAAGCTTTACAATCTGGATTTCCCGGATGTCATCCGCGTGCGCGATGAGCTGCTGCCCGCCGGGCCGCGGGAGGAGAACATCCCGTGCGACCTGAACGACACGGCGTGTTTCGACCGCATCGACGCCTCCGGCGGCGCGATATTCTTTGCGGCGGGCGTGTTCTATTATTTTCTTTTGTCGGCACGTCCGACGGCGGCATGGTGGCGCAGGTCTATGTGCAGAAATATCCCGGTGAGACCGGGGGACTCGTGCTGATCTCCACCGGCGGGCTGGACGCGAATACCATCAAGAGCCTGAAAAGGCAATACTTCTTTGCGCCGCTGGCACTGTGGTACCTGAAGCACTGCAACTATGAAAAGCTGAAGCCGAAGCTCATCCGGCTCGGTATGAGCCATCTTCGCGGCGAAGGTCCCGAGGAGGCCGCCTATGCGCAGGATATGTTCGAGACGATCTTCCGGGGCTACAGGCAGGAGAAGGACGACTACTTTTCCGAAAAAATGCAGCGGGACCTCATCCGCCTGATGCACGAGCCGCGCATCGCCTATGTCTCCGGCGGCCATCTGACCACGGTCCTGCAGGCAGAAAAATTCATCGAAACGATCCGGGCGTTCCTGCCGTCACTGGGGAGTAACGCAGACAGGAGGGAATGGCAGTGATCGACATCATCTACCACGACGGCGCTTCGGCGGCGCCGGATCAGGCCGCGCAGAGCGGCGGCTTTGCGCAGGCGGACGGAAACGGCGAGATCCACTGCTATTCGTGGCTGGACGGCGTGAGCGCCATGCTGATGCGGCTCGAGATGGAGTCCTATACGGAGCTTCGCACGCAGAAGGGCCTGCTGGAGCTCAATTTCTGCGCCAACGGCCGCTTTGAAACGCGCTTCTCCCTGCGGGACCATGTGCTGCTGAAGCCGGGCGACATGGCCATCAGCTGCTATGACGGCGTGCATGGCTCGCGTTCCGAGTCGAATTTCCCGCTGGGCTATTATGAGGGCATCTGCCTTGAGGTCGATCCGGAGCGCACCCGGCGCTGGGTCGAGCGCAATGCCCCGGCCTTCCGTGTCGATTTTTCCGCTCTGCAGCAGAATCTGCTGGGCGACAAGTGGTATCGCTGCAGCCCGGCGGGCCCGCGCTGCGAGCATGTGTTCCGGGAACTGTATGAGAGCGCCGCCTATCTGGACCCTGCGTTCCTGCGGCTCAAGGTGCTGGAGCTTCTGATGCTGCTCGGCAGCATCCCGCGCGGGGCCGGGACGGATGCCTACTGCTCGGCCCGGCAGGCGGAGCTGATCCGCCATATCCGCGACCATCTGCTGACGGACCGCGAGGGCTATACCTCGCTTTCCCGGCTGGCGGCGGAGCACGAGATGTCCGTATCGCACCTGCAGAAACTGTTCAAGCAAATTTACGGTGTGCCGGTCTATCACTACATCAAGGAATACCGGCTCGAGCAGGCGGCGGTCGAGCTCGTGCGCAGCGCAAGGCCCGTGACGGAGATCGCGCAGGATGCGGGCTATGACAATGCCAGCAAATTTTCGGCCTGCTTCAAGGAGCGCTACGGCGTGACACCGTCGCAGTACCGCACGGATGCAAAGGCAAAACAGAGCATCGGAACCAAAACGGAGTAGTCTGCGAGACGGAAATATGGTAGAGTATGCACTGGTTAGAGAACACTAACCAAGACAGCCCACGCAATTGCATCTTCGGCCTTCGCCGGACCCCAGTCGAATGCTCTCGATGAATTGTGCGGTGCTGTCCGATATAACCTGGAGGTGCATCATGAAAAAGAGAATTGCAGCAATCGTGTTATGTGTGTTCTGCCTGCTGGCCATTGCGGGCTGCTCGCAGAGCAAGCCGGATGCGGAGACCGCGCAGCCCACTGCGGCGCAGGAGACCGGCGACTATCTGACGACCATCAGCGGGACCTATGAGGAGCTGTTCCCGCAGCTGGCCAAGGCGGAGTACCGCGACCTGTGGATCGATGCCACGACGCCGCTCGTCGGCGCGGAGAACGCCGAGACCGCGACGGATACGCTGCTTGCCATGTGCATGGCAGAGCCCTACGGCCCGGAGGCTTCCGAAAAGTATGCGGCGGACCCCGAGAGCATGGCGTTCAACTGCTATTTCCGTGGCGGCGTGGACCGCTTCGTCATGGACGGCCACACCATTTCCGGTCTGGACGCGCAGGGCAATGAGGTCTTCTCCCATACCTATCACAAGCTCGACGAGGAAAATGAGAACGGCTTCCTGTTCTACCAGAGCGACGACGCGGATTCCGGCGACTTTACCTACTTCGCCTTCTCCCCGGACACGATGGAGACGACCTATCATCTGGAGTTCCGCTATGCCGAGGACCTCAGTGACCTGCAGAGTTGGTTCGAGGGCAATTATGCCTACTGGAACGCCGCTGCGATCGCCGTGGACTACGATCAGGAGACCATGAAGAACGTGATCGAGCTGTTCGTGACGGAGAACCTGACCGAAGCGGAGTAAAGAGGAAGCACAGCGCACCCGTTTTCCGGCGGGTGCGCTGAAAACCACGATTAACGATTACAGAAAAAAGGAGGGGAAAACCATTGAAGAAACGATCGGATCTGTCACGGCTGATGGAGTATGCCGGGGGGCATCGGGTCTTTACCTATGTCTCCTGGGTCCTGTCGGCCCTGAGCGCGCTGGTGGCGCTGGTCCCGTTTTTGTACATCTGGATGATCCTACGCGATGTGCTGAATGCCGCGCCGGATTATTCCCGGGCGGTCAACATCCCGCATTACGGCTGGATGGCGGTGCTGTTTGCCGCGCTGTCGTATCTCATCTATGTCTGCGCGCTGCTGTGCTCCCATCTGTCGGCCTTCCGCGTGGCGACGAACCTGCGGCTCGCCGTTTCGGAGCATCTTGCCCGGCTGCCGCTGGGCTTTACGGAGCGCTACGGCAGCGGCAAGCTCCGCAAGGTCATTCAGGAGAGCACCGGCGCGGCGGAGACCTATCTTGCCCATCAGCTGCCGGATCAGTATGCCGCCATGGCCACGCCGGTCGGCCTGCTGGTGCTGCTGTTCATCTTTGACTGGCGGCTGGGCCTGCTGAGCCTTGTGCCGGTGGCCCTCGGCTTTGTGATCATGTCGGCCATGACCGGCAAGCGCATGGCGGAGAAAATGCGCCAGTACGGCAATGCCCTTGCCGCCATGTCCGGCGAGGCCGTGGAATATGTCCGCGGCATTCCGGTCGTCAAGACGTTCGGTCAGTCCGTGTTTTCGTTCAAAAAGTTCAAGGCGACGATCGACGAATATGAAAAGTGGGTCATTGCCTACACGAAAGAGCTGCGGATGCCGATGCTCTTCTATACGGCGGCCATCAACGGCGTGTTTGCCTTCCTCATCGCGGGCGGCCTGCTGCTGACGAGAAACGGCGTTAGCCCGGAATTCCTGCTGAATCTGCTATTTTACATCATCATCACGCCGGTCATCTCGCTGACGCTGACGAAGATCATGTATATGAGCGAGAACAAGATGATCGTGGCCGATGCGCTGAGCCGCATCGACTCCGTGCTGGACGAGGCGCCTGTGTCCGTGAGTGAAAAGCCGCAGCACCCGAAGGACAGCTCGATCGCCCTGCATGATGTGCGGTTCAGCTATGACGGCAGGACGGACGTGATCCGCGGCGTTTCCATGGACATCCGCCCGGGACAGACCGTGGCACTCGTCGGCCCGTCCGGCGGCGGCAAGTCCACGCTGGCAAGCCTCATCTGCCGCTTCTTCGACGTGGGCAGCGGCAGCATCTGCGTCGGCGGCGCGGACGTGCGCGATATCCCGAAGGAAGAGCTGATGGACACGGTCTCGTTCGTGTTCCAGAACAGCCGCCTGCTCAAGGGCAGCATCCTGGACAACGTCAAGCTGGGCAGGCCCGACGCCACGGAGGCAGAGGCGCTTTCCGCCCTGCGGGCTGCGCAGTGCATGGATATTATCGAAAAATTCCCGGACGGCATCCACACCGTCATCGGCTCGAAGGGCGTGTATCTCTCCGATGGCGAGCAGCAGCGCATTGCCATTGCGCGCGCCATGCTGAAAAATGCCCCCATCCTGATCCTCGATGAGGCCACGGCCTTTGCCGACCCCGACAACGAGGCGAAGGTGCAGGCCGCGTTTGCGGAGCTGGCGAAGGGCAAGACCGTCGTTATGATCGCCCACCGCCTGTCTACCGTTGTGAACGCCGACTGTATCTATGTGGTGCAGGACGGCAGGATCGCCGAGGCGGGCACGAAGGGCGATCTCTGCGCCCGCAACGGCCTGTTTGCAAAAATGTGGCAGGACTATCAGTCCTCGGTTCGCTGGAAGGTCGAAAAGGAGGGATCGGCATGCTGAAAAAGATCCAGAGAGCAACGGCAAGCTCCCCGGAGGGCACGCGGGGACTCGTCCGGGGCGTGCTGGCCTGCGCCGCGCAGAACATCGCCTTTATGCTGCCCACGAGCCTGCTGTATGCGCTCGTCCGCGACCTGATGGCGGGCGGCGCAGCGGGAAGGACCGCATTTTATGTCTGCGGCTGCGTTGCCTGCTTTGCCCTGATCCTTCTGACGACGTGGTTCCAGTATAACGGCACCTACTTTACGACCTATCAGGAGAGCGGTATCCGCCGCCTGACGCTCGCCGAGCGCCTGCGCAGACTTCCGCTGTCCTTCTTCGGCAAGCGCGACCTGGCCGACCTGACCAGCACCATCATGGCAGACTGTGAGGTGCTGGAGAAGACCTGCTCGCACTTCATTCCCGGCCTGTTCGGCTCGCTCATCTCCACGGTGCTCATCGCGCTGGGCCTGTTCCTCTTCGACTGGCGCATGGCGCTGGCGGCGCTGTGGGTCATCCCGGTATCTGCGGCCATCGTGCTCTGCAGCTATCGCGTGCAGGACCGCGTGCAGAGCAGAACCATGGCCGTGAAAATGACCTGCGCCGACGGCATTCAGGAGTATATCGAATCGATCCGCGACCTGAAGGCCAGCAATGCAGAGCAGGGCTATCTCGGTGGCCTTTCCCGGAAGATCCGTGCCGTGGAAAAGCAGACGATCGCGGCGGAGCTGACGAACGCCGTGTTCGTGACCTCGGCCGGTACGGTCCTGAAGCTCGGCATCGCCTCCGTGGCGCTGACCGGCTCCGTGCTGCTGCTGAGCGGCCGCATCGACGTGCTGACGCTGTTCCTGTTCCTGCTCGTGGCTTCCCGCCTGTATGATCCGATGCAGGGCGCGCTGCAGAATCTGGCGGCTGTCATCGCCATGCGGACGAATGTGGCGCGCATGAATGAGATTCTGGAATACCCGATCCAGACCGGCAGCGAGCAGCTGAGCAATCAGGGCTGCGATATCGTGTTTGACCATGTGGGCTTTGCCTACAACTCCGGCGAGACGGTCCTGAAGGACGTGTCCTTCACGGCAAAGCAGGGGCAGGTCACGGCCCTTGTCGGTCCGTCCGGCGGCGGCAAGACGACCGTGTCCCGGCTGGCGGCGCGCTTCTGGGACTATCAGAAGGGCAGCATCACGGTCGGCGGCATGGATGTTTCAAAGATCGACCCGGAAAAACTCATGAGCCTGTATTCCATCGTTTTCCAGGACGTCACGCTGTTTGACAATACCATTCTGGAGAATATCCGCCTCGGCCGCAAGGATGCGACGGATGAGGAGGTCCTCGCGGCGGCAAAGCTTGCCAACTGCGACGAATTTGCCGAAAAGCTCCCGGACAAGTGGAACACCGACATCGGCGAAAACGGCTGCGCCCTTTCGGGCGGCGAGCGCCAGCGCATTTCCATTGCGCGCGCCTTCCTCAAGGATGCGCCCATCATCCTGCTCGACGAGGCGACGGCCAGTCTGGACGTCGAGAACGAGACGCTCATCCAGACGGCGCTGTCCCGCCTGATCCGCAACAAGACGGTCCTGATCATCGCGCACCGGATGCGTACCGTTGCGGGAGCGGACAAGATCGTCGTGCTGGCTGACGGCGTTGTGGCCGAACAGGGAAGCCCCAACGAGCTCTATGCGAAGAACGGGCTTTACACCCACATGGTGGACCTGCAGAACGGCAGCCAGAACTGGTCACTTTGATTTACGCAGCACCGTATCATTTTCAAACGAGAGCCCAGTGAAACGGGTCTCGTTTGAGAGCTTGTCAAAAAAACACTTTTTTGACAAGCTCCAGGGGGGCGCGGAAGCGGCCCCTCAGACTGTCGAAAAACCTATTCAGGCAAAGGTTTTGGAGGGAGGAAAAGCCTCGCAGAGTTTGCGCCCGCAGGCGCAAAGAAAATGGAAATCATTTTCTCCGGCGGCGTGTACGTCGGAGAAAATACCGCTCGGCTCGCAAACGTGCGAAGGGTGCGCCGCAGGCGTGCCCTTCGTGCGCTGCAGCGAGCCGCAGCCTTTTCAAACGAGAGCCCAGTGAAACGGGTCTCGTTTGAGAGCTTGTCAAAAACACTTTTTTGACAAGCTCCAGGGGGTCGCGGAAGCGGCCCCCGTTTTGCCGTCTTTACATTGGGCGAAAGCTGGTGTAAAATAGGGAAAGAAAGGGGGTATCCCGATGGACCCGAGAAATCAGCCCGCTCAGGACGACGAGGACCTGCTGCGCGACATCCGCAAAATTCTGAATGACCGGCACGACGCGGACGATCCCTATGAGCGCGGCTTTGCCGATAAGCTGTATGAGGACTGCGAGGACCCGACGCTGCAGACGCAGCAGCCGCCGAGACGGCAGCAGAATTCCGTCTCCGGCCCCGTGATCCATGCCTATAACTCCGACTTCCGCCGCGGCGCAGCCCCGCAGCGCCGGGAGGAGCCGACGACCTATCTCGGCCCGGTGGAGGAGGACGACTACGAGCCGCCTCGCCGCCAGTCTCAGCGCTCCCGCCGGGAGCCGGAGCGTGCGCCGCGCCGCGAGGAGCAGCCGCGCAGGCACCGCGCCGTGCCGGAATCCGGCTATGATGCCGAGCCGCCCAAAAAGAAGAAAAAACACCGCTTCGCCCGCGGACTCGGCAAGCTCCTGCTCATTTTGCTTGTGCTGTTTGCGCTCGTCATCGGCGTGATGCTGCTGCTGGCCAAGCAGCCGAAGGCAGAGGAGACCCTCGGCGCGCGCCGCGACGGCTGCTCGACGATCCTGCTTGCCGGAACGGACAAATCCGGCGACCGGACGGACACCGTCATGCTGCTGAGCGTCGACCGCAGCGCCAAACGGCTGACGCTGCTGAGCATTCCGCGCGATACGAAGGTCAATTCGACTTATACGCCGCATAAGATCAATATCGCCTATGGCGTGAACGGCAAGGATCAGGAGGGCATGGAGGCCCTGATGGACTATGTCACGGAGCTGGTCGGCTTCCGGCCGGACGGCTATGTGCTCATCGATCTGGACGTCTTTGTCGATCTCGTCGACAAGATGGGCGGCGTGAAATTCGATGTTCCCTGCGATATGAATTACAGCGACCCTGCGCAGGACCTGACCATCGATCTGAAGGCCGGTATGCAGCGCCTGAACGGCGAGCAGGCCATGGGCCTCGTGCGCTTCCGCTCCGGCTATGCCATGGCCGATCTGCAGCGCGTGAACGTGCAGCGGGATTTCATGCTGGCTGCCATGCACCAGTGGGTCTCCGTCTGGAACCTCTGGCGTTTGCCCTCGGCGGCGCGGCTGCTCTCGGCGCATACCGTTACGGACCTCAGCACACGCAATCTCGTCTGGCTGGCTGAGTCCGTCGCCCTGTGCGGCACGTCGAACCTGCAGACGCTCACCATCCCCTATACGTTCAGCGGCGACGGTATGTATGTTCTGGCCGACCCCTATGAAACGGCCGATGTCGTCAACGCCTATCTCAATCCCTATGAGACAGACGTCTCGCCGGATGATATCTACGGAGGCTGACATGGAAGAGGCATTTCATATTGACACGGTCTGCCACAGCGGCAGACCGTCTGACCCGCGCAGTGCAAAGGAGACGGCGTGCTACGATCTGCTCGACTCGCTTGGCATCGCCTATGACCGCGTCGACCATGACGCCGCCATGACCATGGAGCTGTGCCATGCCGCAGAGGGCGTGCTGCACATCTCTATCTGCAAAAATCTCTTCCTCTGCAACCGGCAGAAGACGAAATTCTACCTGCTGCTCATGCCGGGCGGCAAGCCGTTCCACACGAAGGACCTGTCCGCCCAGCTCGGCTGCGCGCGCCTGTCGTTCGGCCCGCCGGAGGACATGGAGCGCCTGCTCGGCGTGACGCCCGGCTCCGCAACGGTGCTGGCCCTGCAGAACGACACGGCGGGGGAGGTCACGCTCGTCATCGATCGCGCCGTGCTGCAGGCCCCACGCTTCGGCTGCCACCCCTGCATCAACACGAGCTCGCTGGCCTTTTCCACGCAGGATCTGACGGAAAAGCTGCTGCCCGCGCTGGGCCATGCGCCGGTTCTGGTCGACCTGCCGGAGGACAGCGATGCGTGAATTGATGATCGAAGCGGAGTACGCCCCGTTTGCTCCGAACTGGTTTCTGGAAACAGCGTCCCGCTGGTTCACCGTGCAGAAAACGCCCTGCCTGCAGACGGCCGAGGCCGTCATCGGCGAGCCGACGCTCGAGGCCCTGCAGAACGCGCCGCAGCTGCGCTGGCTGCAGATGACATGGGCGGGCGCAGACCGCTATCTGCATGGCGGCTTCCCGCGCGGTGTGCTGCTCACAACGGCCTCCGGCGCGTTCGGCGAAACGATCGCGGAGCATGCGATCGGGATGCTGCTGGCCCTGTGCCGCCGCCTGCCCGCCTATGCGCGGCAGGGGAACTGGAACGATCTTGGCTCCGAGCGGCGCGTGGCAGGGGGAACGGCCCTCATCTTCGGCGCGGGCGATCTGGGCGGGAGCATCGCCCGCCGCTTGCAGGCCTTTGGTGTGAAGACGTTCGGCGTCTGCCGCCGGACCTCGCCGGATCGCCCCGGCTTTGACCGCCTTGTCCGGCTGGACGAGGCAGAGACCCTGCTGTCCGCGGCGGACTTCGTCCTGGGCGCGATGCCGCAGTCGCCGGAGACGGCCGGGTGGCTCAGCGCGGAGCGCCTTGCTCTGCTTCCGCAGGACGCCGTCGTTGTGAACGTCGGGCGCGGCAGCTTTCTTGATGCCGATGCGCTGGCACGGGAGCTGCAGAGCGGCCGCCTGTTCGGCGCAGGCCTTGATGTGACGGACCCGGAGCCGCTGCCTGCCGCGCATCCGCTCTGGAGCCTGCCGAACTGCATCCTGACGCCGCATGTCGCGGGCGTGAGCTTCGGCCACCTGCCGCAGACGGAGGAGCGCATCTGGCGCATCTGCGCGGAGAATCTGGAGCGCTATGCCGCCGGAGATCCGCTGCGGAACCTCGTGCGGGAGATCCCGCTGTGACGGGCCGCTTTGCGCCCAGCCCGACCGGGCGTATGCATCTGGGCAATATTTTTACCGCGCTGCTCGCGTGGCTTTCCGTCCGGTCGCAGGGCGGGCGTATGCTGCTGCGCATCGAGGACCTTGACCCGCAGCGCAGCCGTGCGGCCTATGCCGAGCAGCTGCGGAGGGACCTCGGCTGGCTCGGGCTGGACTGGGACGGCGAGATGCCGCCGCAGAGCACGAGAAGCCCGGTCTATGCCGCACATTTTGCAAAACTGGAGGAGCAGGGCCTGATCTACCCGTGCTACTGCTCCCGCAGCGAGCTGCACGACGCCTCTGCGCCCCATGCCTCGGACGGCACGGTGCTCTATTCCGGTGCCTGCCGCGACCTGACGCCGGAGCAGCGCGCCGCAAAGACCCGCCGCCCCGCGTGGCGCGTCCGTGTGCCGGACATCGCCGTCTCATTCCGGGACGGTGTCTGCGGCCCGCAGACAGAACGGCTCGCCGAGACCTGCGGCGATTTTATCGTCCGACGCTCCGACGGCGTGTATGCCTATCAGCTCGCCGTCGTATGCGACGATGCGCTCGGCAGCGTGACGGAGGTCGTGCGCGGCAGCGATCTGCTGGGCTCCACGGCGCGGCAGCTGTGGCTGTTCTCCGTTTTCGGCTATCCCGCGCCGCAATATTACCATGTTCCGCTGCTTGTTGTGCCGGACGGACGTCGCCTGAGCAAGCGGGAACGTGACCTTGACATGGAGGCACTCCGCGCGCGCTGTACGCCGGAGCAGCTCGTCGGCAGGCTGGCGCAGTTGGCCGGCCTGCAGCCGGGGCCGGAGCCGGTCCGCGCCGCAGACCTCGTCTCCCGCTTCTCATGGGAGCGCATTCCGCGCGGCGAGATCGTGATCCCGGCAAATTTTTCGGACGGATTTCGTGTTTTTCCTTGAAAAACAGCCGTATTGTGCTATAATGAAAAGCGTGAGTAAGGGAAGTCGTACTTCCGACATTGAAAGGATGAATCGCATGTTCAAAATTGTCCGCAAGAAAGAGCTGAATTCTGCCGTTACTCTGATGGAGATTGAGGCTCCCTTTGTCGCCAAGAAGGCGAAGGCCGGTCAGTTCATCATCTTCCGCGTGGATGAGACCGGTGAGCGTGTCCCCCTGACCATCGCAGGCTACGACCGCGAAAAGGGTACGGTAGCCATTATTTTCCAGAAGGTCGGCCTGACGACGAAGATGCTCGGCGCGATGAACGAGGGCGACTATATTCAGGACTTCGTCGGTCCGCTCGGCAAGCCCACGAACACCGAGGGCATCAAGCGCGTCTGCGTGGTCGGCGGCGGCGTCGGCTGTGCGATCGCTCTTCCGTCCGCTCAGGCGTTCAAGGAGGCAGGCGCCGAGGTCGATGTCATTGTCGGCTTCCGCAACAAGGATATCGTCATTCTGGAAGACGAGTTCAAGGCCTGCAGCGACCATCTGTACCTCATGACGGACGACGGCTCCTACGGCGAGCACGGCTTTGTTACCGTGAAGCTCCAGCAGCTGCTCGAGGCCGGCACGCACTATGACGAGGTCCTCGCCATCGGCCCGATCCCGATGATGAAGTTCGTCTCCAAGACGACCGAGCCCTTCGGCGTCAAGACCACCGTGTCCCTCAACCCGATCATGGTCGACGGCACCGGCATGTGCGGCGGCTGCCGCGTGACGGTCGGCGGCGAAGTGAAGTTTGCCTGCGTGGACGGCCCGGATTTCGACGGCCACAAGGTCGACTACGCCGAGCTGATGAACCGCAACGGTGTCTACCGCGATCAGGAAGCAGAAAACGAGAAGACGCATATGTGCCGCATGGACAAGCTGGCGCATGAGCTCATTCGCTGAGGAGGAACACAGCATGCCGAATATGACTCTGACCAAGACCCCGATGCCCGAGCAGGCACCGGACGTCCGCAATAAGAATTTCAAAGAGGTCTCCCTTGGCTACACCGAGGAGATGGCCGTGGAAGAAGCAGGCCGCTGCCTGCACTGCAAGAATCCGAAGTGCGTCGAGGGCTGCCCCGTCAACATCCGCATTCCGGAGTTCATCGCAAAGGTCGCCGAGCGCGATTTTCTCGGCGCTTACGAGGTCATCACCTCCACGAATGCTCTGCCCGCCCTGTCCGGCCGTGTCTGCCCGCAGGAGTCTCAGTGTGAGAGCAAGTGCGTGCGCGGCGTGAAGGGCGAGCCGGTCGCCATTGGCCGGCTGGAGCGCTTTGTCGCCGACTGGTATCGCGAGAATGTCAACAAGATGCCCGAGAAGCCCGAGAGCAACGGCATCAAGGTCGCCGTCGTCGGCTCCGGCCCCTCCGGCCTGACCTGTGCGAGCGAGCTGGCCAAGAAGGGCTATGAGGTCTCCATTTTTGAAGCCCTGCACACCGCAGGCGGCGTTCTGGTCTATGGTATCCCCGAATTCCGTCTTCCGAAGGCCATCGTTGCCAACGAGGTCAAGAAGCTCGAGGCCATGGGCGTGCATGTCATGACCGACATGGTCATCGGCAAGGTCCTTTCCATCGACGAGCTGTTCGAGGAGATGGGCTTCAAGGCCGTGTTCGTCGGCTCCGGTGCAGGCCTGCCCATGTTCATGCACATCGAGGGCGAGGCGCTCAAGGGCGTTATGTCCGCCAACGAGTACCTGACCCGTATCAACCTCATGAAGGGCTATCGCGACGAGAGCGACACGCCGGTCATCCGTTCGAACGCCGTTGCGGTCGTCGGCGGCGGCAACGTTGCCATGGATGCCGCGCGCTGCGCGAAGCGTCTCGGCGCGGAGCATGTGTACATCGTCTATCGCCGCGGCGAGGCGGAAATGCCCGCCCGTCTGGAAGAGCTGCATCATGCCAAGGAAGAGGGCATCGAGCTGCACGTCCTGTGCAACCCGACGAAGATCCTCGACGACGGCAATGGCCGCGTCGGCGCGATGGAATGCGTCCGCATGAAGCTCGGTGAGCCGGATGCCTCCGGTCGCCGCCGTCCGGTCGCCATCGAGGGCAGCGAGTTCCAGCTTGCCGTCGACACCGTCATCATGGCTCTCGGCACGTCCCCGAACCCCCTCATCCGCTCCACGACGCCGGGTCTCGAGACGAACAAGAAGGGCTGCCTCGTTGTCAACGAGGACAACATGACCACCCGCGACGGCGTGTATGCCGGCGGCGACGCCGTGACCGGCGCTGCAACCGTTATCCTCGCCATGGGTGCAGGCAAGAAGGCCGCTGCTGCTATCGATGCGCGCTTTCATAAATAAGACAAAACCGGTATAATTTGCCTGCCGCGTTCCCATACTAAAAGAAACGACCGCCTGTCCCGGCATCGTCGGGGCAGGCGGTTTTTATCAGGGAGGGGACTGCAATGCAGGTCAAAGAGGTCATGAGCCGCCGGATCATTGCCATTTCGCCGGAGGAGACTGTCGCCGTGGCGGCGCGGCTCCTGTCGCAGCACAACATCGGCGCGCTGCCGGTGTGCAGCCGGGACGGGCGGCTGCGCGGCATGGTGACGGACCGGGATATCGTCGTGCGCTGCGTGGCGGCAGGGGACGACCCCGAGCGCACACGCGTTGCGGAGATCATGACGCGGCGCGTTCTGGCGGCGGAGCCGGAAAAGAGCATCGGCGAGGCGGCAAAGCTGATGGCGCGCGAGCAGGTGCGGCGGCTGCCGGTGCAGGAGCGCGGGCGGCTCGTCGGCATGGTGTCGCTGGGCGATGTCGCCGTGCGCCCGGATTACACCATGGAGGCTGGAGAGGCGCTGCAGGAAATTTCGCAGAATATCCGCCGGGTTTAACCGAGCAGGGCGTCCAGCTCGGACGGCGTGCTGAACTGCACGACAAGCCGGTTCGGCAGGCAGACGATGGGCGCGCCGTGGTCCGCGGCGGCGTGGTGCACGCAGTCCTGCGTGGGGCAGGAGGCCGATGTGACGGCGATTTTCCCGCCGGAGACGGTCAGAACATTCCAGCCGCCGCCGGATTCAATGCGGTATTCGCCGTCAACGGCAAGGTCGATCGTCTGTACGAGCTTTCCGTCGGAATAGACCTCCGCCGTTGTCTCGGCCCTGCCGCCGAGCAACCATACGGACAGCCCGGCGCAGACCACGGCGATGGCCAGAAACAGCAGGATCCAGAATCTCGTCTTCATCGCGTCAGCTCCGTAAACGTGCAGTCCGTCAGCAAGGCGGCCGCGCCTTCCGTGGCGCAGATCGTGCCGTCCTCCGTGATGAAAACGGCCTCGAAATCGGACGAAGCACGCCAGAATTCCGTTGCCCGCTCCAGCCCCATGACGAACAGGGCCGTGGAAAGCCCGTCTGCCAGCGTGCCGCTGTCCGCGAGGATCGTCACGGAGCGCAGTCCATTTTGCACCGGCCTGCCGGTCTGCGGGTCGAGAATGTGATGGTAGCGGACGCCGTCCTGCTCAAAATAGCGCTGATAGTCGCCCGAGGTCACAAGGGCCTTCGAGCCGGTAAAGCGCACGACGGCGATCGCGCTCGACGGGTCCTTCGGGTCGGCGATGCCGACCTGCCATGCCGTGCCGTCCGGCTTGCTGCCGACGGTCTGCACATTGCCGCCGAGCGAGAGCATGGCGGCCTGCGCCCCGGCATCCTCCAGCTGATGCGCGCACTGCTCTGCCGCATAGCCCTTGGCAATGCCGCCGAGGTCGACGCTGCAGCCCGCATCGAGGGCGGCCGCCGCGCCGTTCAGCTGCAGATGCTGCGGGCCGGTGTGCGCGAGCGCTCCCGTCAGCTCGGCCTCCGTCGGGATATGATATTCCCCGGACGGGAAGCCCCAGAGACAGACAAGGGGATAGACTGTCGGGTCAAAGGCTCCGCCCGTGCGCGCGGCGCAATCCAGCGCCTGCTGCAGGAGGTCTGCGGTCTGTGGCTGCAGCTCCGCCGTGCCGTCCCGGTTCAGGCGGGCGATGTCGCTGTCCTCTGCCGTGGCGGAAAGCAGGGCTTCGAGCGAACGGAGCGTGTCCTCCGTCTGCGTGACAAGGGCTTCCTCGCCCCAGATGCGCAGGCTCATCAGCGTGTCCATGGCAAAAAGCTGTGCCTCATGCGCCTCCGGCTGCTTTGGGCCGCAGCCCGTCAGGACCAATGCTGCCAGAAGTACGGCAGCGAACCATTTTTTCAAGGGGATCACCTCATTTTCCGGGATCATTATATCAAAAAAGAGAAATTTTCTCAAATAATATTTGACATTTTCCTGCCGGGATGGTATGATAAACAGGCCGCATCGAAGAGGTACAAGCTTGAGGTATGCCCTCACACCTCCAGAGCGAGACTACAAAAAGGTAGGTGCAAACAAACATGCAGGCAGTTATCGTTACCGGTGGCAAGCAGTACAGCGTCAAGGAGGGCGACGTGATCTACGTCGAGAAGCTCAATGCTGAGGCTGACGCAACCGTAACCTTCGATCAGGTCCTGGCAGTCGTGGACGGCGAGAACTCCAAGTTCGGCGCTCCCGTGGTGGCAGGCGCTTCTGTCGAAGCCAAGGTGCTGAAGAACGGCAAGGCCAAGAAGGTCGTCGTCTTCAAGTATCGCCCGAAGAAGGACTCCAAGTCCATCCGCGGCCACAGACAGCCGTACACCAAGGTGCAGATCGAAAAGATCTCCGTGTAATGACTAAGGTAGAGATCTTCAATCACGACGGCAGGATCCATGGATTCTCCGTGTCCGGGCACAGCGGCTATGCCGAAGAGGGCAGCGACATCGTGTGCGCAGCCGTTTCCGCAGCCGTGACCTTCGCCGAGTGCACGATCAACGACGTGCTGGGCAATCATGCCAATACGAAGGTGAAGGAAGAAGAGCCCCGGATCACCCTCACCCTTCCCGCAGCCTGCGACGACGAAGACGCCGTGCAGGCCGTGCTGACCGGCTTTTTGCTGACGGTCTGCTCCCTGCGGGACAATTATCCTGAGTATATCGAAGTTATGGAGGTGTAACAAATGCTGAAAATCGGTTTTCAGTTCTTCGCTCATAAGAAGGGCGGCGGTTCCACCAAGAACGGCCGTGATTCCGAGTCCAAGAGACTGGGCGTGAAGCGCGCGGACGGTCAGTTCGTCCTCGCGGGCAACATTCTGGTTCGCCAGAGAGGCACGCACATCCATCCGGGCGTCAATGTCGGTATCGGCAGCGACGACACCCTGTTTGCTCTGGTTGACGGCCATGTCAAGTTCGAGCGCAAGGGCAAGGATCGCAAGCAGTGCTCCGTCTACGCGGAACAGTAAGACGCAATACGGAATCCCGGACATAGGCGCTCTATGTTCGGGATTTTTTTATAACGGGTTTCATCATCTGGGATATAACCTCCGCCGCGATATGTGGGGGATGGGCTGCGCCACGGAGGCGGCGAAGGCCATGCTCTTGTGGGGCACCGGAAGAGTTTGGCATCTGCGGTTTTGCCGCGGAGCACGCGTCCGCAAACACGGCCTCCGGCAATGTCATCCGCAAGTGCGGATTTCAGCTTGTCCGCCGCGGAACGTTTGCTAAATTCGACGGCAGCGAAACCTTTGACGCAGCGTTTTATGAGCTGCATCTGAAAGGGGAATCTTAAATGTTTATTGATAAAGTGAAGATCACGGTGAAGGCAGGCAACGGCGGCAACGGCGCGGTGGCCTTCCACCGCGAGAAATATGTGGCCGCAGGCGGCCCGGACGGCGGCGACGGCGGCAAGGGCGGCAATATCGTCCTGCGCGTGAACGACAACCTCTCCACGCTGATGGACTTCCGCTACAAGCGCAAATACGCTGCGGCACCCGGTCAGGACGGGCAGGGCGCGCGCTGCTCCGGCAAGCGCGGCGAGGACCTCGTCATTCAGGTCCCGCGCGGTACGGTCGTGCGCGATGCCGCAACGAACGAGATCATCAAGGATATGTCCGACGATGCGGACTTTATCCTCTGCAAGGGCGGCCGCGGTGGCTGGGGCAACAAGCATTTTGCCACGCCGACCCGTCAGGTGCCGCGCTTTGCCAAGGCCGGCCTGCCCGGCGAGGAGCACGAGGTCGTGCTGGAGCTGAAGCTGCTGGCGGATGTCGGCCTTGTCGGCTTCCCGAATGTCGGCAAGTCCACGCTGCTGTCCGTCACGTCCAACGCCCGCCCGAAGATCGCAAATTACCACTTCACCACGCTGTACCCGAATCTCGGTGTCATCTATGTGGATGAGGGCGTGTCGTTCGTCATGGCCGATATCCCCGGTATTATCGAGGGTGCGGCCGAAGGCGCGGGCCTTGGCCACGATTTCCTGCGCCACATCGACCGCTGCCGCCTGCTCGTGCACATCGTCGACGTCTCCGGCAGTGAGGACCGCGACCCGATCGAGGACTTCGAGAAGATCAACGCCGAGCTGCGCGATTATTCGCCGGAGCTGGCCGAGCGGCCCATGATCGTCGCGGCAAACAAGTGCGACCTCATCCCGGAGGGCAGCGACAATCTCGAGCGTCTGCGTGCCTACGTCACGGAGCGCGGCTACCCGTTCTATGAGATCTCGGCCGCCACGACGCAGGGCACGAAGCAGCTCATGCGCGTCATTGCCGGCCGTCTGCGCGAGCTTCCGCCCGTGACGGTCTATGAGCCGGAGTATGTTAAACCGCTGGCCGAGGCGGGCGAGGCCGACGCCCTGTCCATCGAGCATATGGATGACCTGTGGGTCGTGTCCGGCAAGTGGATGCAGCAGCTCATCGCCGATATCAACTTTGCGGATTACGAGTCGCGCATGTACTTCGACCGCCAGCTCCGCAAGAGTGGCCTGTTCGACCGGCTGGAGGAAATGGGCATCGAGGACGGCGACACGGTCAGTATCTACGACTTTGAATTTGAGTACGAGCGATAATTATTGTAGGTTTGTCAAACATATTGTACAGCGAACTCAATAGGAGAAAGCCAGTGTTGGTGTCTCATGGGCAAGTTGTTGGCACGGCGAGGGAAAGGCTTGCCGTCTGGCATGATATATGCTATACTTGAACCGCGCGAAAAAAATTCGGGGCTTTTCGCCCCGAATTTTTTTGTTGAGTTTACTCTGCATGCCCGCGGATATGGTGCCGGTAAAATGCTGCGAGGAACGGCATGGAGATCACGAAGGTCAGAAGGTCTGCCACGGGCTGGCTCATCTCCACACCGGCGCAATGCAGCCACAGCGGCAGGAGCAGCACGGCCGGAAGGAAGAAAATGCCCTGCCTGCAGCTTGCCAGGAACGTCGCGGCCGTGCGGTAGCCGAGGCACTGATAGAGCTGATTGACGAACGTCGAGACGGCCAGCAGCGGCAGCACAATGCACAAGAAGCGCAGCGTCTCTGCACCGATGTGCACGACCTCCGCGTCGCTGCAGAACCACCACAGGATCGGCCGCGCGAAGATGGCCATGACGATGGCGCAGACCGTGCAGAGCACCGTGCCGACGAGGGAAGAGAACCAGAACGCCTGCCATGCGCGGCGGCGCTTTCCGGCGCTGTAGTTATAGCCTGCAACGGGCTGGAAGCCCTGCCCGATACCGATGACGAGATTGCGAACGAAGACATAGAGCTTGTTCGCGATCGTGATGGCCGAGACGGCCGCGTCGCCGTAGAGAACAGCCTGCATATTGAGCACGGCCGAGGCCACGCTGCCGAGGCCCTGCCGGCAGACGGTTGGGAGACCCGTCGAGAAAATAAGCCAGTAATCACAGAAATGACGACTTACGCTGCGCAGGCGCAGCCGGACGATGGAGCGGCCCGTCAGGAAGAACAGCAGCAGAAGCACAAAGCTCACGACCTGACTGACGGCTGTGGCCAGCGCCGCGCCGCCTGCGCCCATGTCCAGCGTGAAGATGAACAGGGGATCGAGCGCAATATTCAGCACGCCGCCCAGTCCGAGCCCCCACATCGCGAGCGTCGATTCGCCCTCGGCGCGGAGCGTGTTGTTCAGCACGAACGAGGCGCAGCTGACCGGCGCGACGAGCAGGATCCAGCGGGCATAGGGGACGGCATAGGGAAGCATGGTGTCCGTGCATTTCAGCGCGCGCAGGATCGGCTTCAACCCGGCAAGACAGCCCCAGCCGACGACCGCACCCGCGAGAATGGCGGCCACAAAGGCGCTGACGGCGTAGCGCTCGGCCGCGTCGTCGTCCTTTTCGCCGAGCTTGCGGCTGATGAGGCTGCCTGCGCCCATGCCGAGCCCGTAGCCGACGGCCTGCAGAATGGCCATGAGCGTGTAGACCATGCCGACTGCAGCCGATGCCGATTTGTTGATTTGGGAGACGAAATAGGTATCCGCTGTGTTGTAAATAACCGTAACGAGCATGCTGATGGTGGTCGGGATCGCCAACGAGCTGACGAGCTGCGGGATCGGCGTGCCGATCATTTTCTCATATTGCTCCGCACTGTTCGGAACATGAGCCATTCAGAATCCCTCCGACATTTTCTTTTATTCTATCATATTCCGGCGCGATTTTCCAGAGGAGGAATCCACATATGAAGTTCCCGAAGCTCAGGCACGCAGGCCTGTGCAATATCCTGATCTTTCTCCCGGCGCTGTTCCTGTTTTTTGCCATCGGCTTCAATATCCCGCTGGCAAACTGGGGCACGCCGAAGTGGGTCCTTGCCCTGAATTTTCTGCTTGGCTGCGCGGTCTCGCTCGGCTATCTCATTCTGGGGGCGTTTCCGCTCCTGTACGCCGATCAGTTTTTTTTCCTGCTGCGGGAGTGGAAGCGCTCCAGCCTGGAATACCGCACGGGCCGGGCGAGATCAGAATGGGCGAGTATGCGCTCTACTGCGGCCTCGGCGACCGGGTGGCTGTGCTGACGTATACGAAGCAGGAGGGGAAAAAGCACCTCCTGCTCGAAAAGGACCTTGCTGCCTACGGAACGAGCGGCAAGAGCAGAACCCGCAGGCGCTGGATCACCCCGGAGGAGCAGAAAAGCTGCCGCGCCCGGCTTGAAAGCTGGCTCGTCGCCGAGGGCTATCGTTTTGAAGCGGAGACGGAGAAATGATCTGATGACACAAAATGCGGGCGCTGCTTTTGGCAGCGCCCGCGCAGTTTTTATTTGGGATCCTTACTGCGGAATATGCGGTTGAGCAAATAGACGCAGAGCATGATGACGAGGATCACAATGAAAATGGAACCCCAGCCGGCGCCCATCAGGCGCAGGGATTCCTGCCATGTGGCAGGACGGCCCGGGATCGACTGTTCCGCAACGGCGGTGAGGATCGGCAGCAGCTGCATGGTCATTCCTCCTTATCCAATGGTGTAGACAAGGCTCATGATCAGGCCGCCCGCGATGACAGAGGCGATCTGGCCCGAAACATTGACGCCGACGGTGTGCATGAGCAGGAAATTCTGCGGGTCCTCCTTCAGGCCCATCTTGTGGATGACGCGGGAGGACATCGGGAAGGCCGAGATGCCGGCCGCACCGATCATGGGATTGATCTTCCTGCCTTTCGGCAGGAACAGGTTCAGGAACTTCGCCACGAGGACGCCGCCCGCCGTGTCGAAGATGAAGGCCACGAGGCCGAGGCCCATGATGAGCAGTGTCTGCGGCTTCAGGAACTGCACCGCGTGCATGTTGAACGCGATGGAGATGCCGAGGAAGATCGTGATAAGGTTCGCCAGCACCTTCTGCGCCGTCTCGGACAGCGAGTTCAACACGCCGCACTCGCGAATCAGGTTGCCGAACATCAGGAAGCCGACGAGCGCAACGGCCTTCGGGGCGAAGATGCCCGTGATGATCGTGATGACGATGGGGAAGAGAATGCGTGTTGTTTTGGAGATCTGCTTCGGCTCATACGGCATGCGGATGAGTCGCTCCTTCTTCGTTGTCAGCAGGCGGATGACGGGCGGCTGGACGATGGGGACCAGCGCCATATAGGAATAGGCAGCGACGGTGATCGCGCCGATGTAGCCGCTCTGCAGGGCGTTTGCCACGACAATGGATGTTGGGCCGTCCGCCGCGCCGATGATGGCGATGGAGGCGGCGTCGCGGATGTCAAAGCCGCAGAGGCTCGCAACGAAAAATGTGAAAAATATGCCAAACTGCGCCGCCGCGCCGAAGATCATCAGCTTGGGGTTCGACAGCAGCGGACCGAAATCGATCATTGCACCGATGCCGATGAACAGTATGAGAGGGAACAGCTCATTTGCGATGCCCTTTTCATACAGAAGATGCAGGATCTCGAGGTCCGCGCCCGGCAGATTCATCAGGATCGCGCCGAAGCCGATCGGCAGCAGCAGCGAGGGCTCCATATCCTTGGCGATGGCGAGATAGATGAGCACCGCGCCGATGAGCCACATGACGATGAGCTTCCAGCCGTCTCCCTGCAGCAGGGACTGCGCATTTTCCAACAGAACTTCCAAATACGTTGCCTCCCTTTGGCAGTATAATAACACAATTATAATCGAACGTCCCGGCAGATGCAAGAGGATAGAATGTTAAATCTATGTAAAGTACACAAAATTTCCGCAGGGCTGGTAGGCGGACCGTTCCTGTGATACAATATAGATACAAGGCAGATGCAAACTATCCTCAGGAAATGCTTTTTGGGAGGAAAAATCATGATCCGGATTTTGATCGTGGAAGATGAAATAACGATCGCGCGGCTGATCGACCTGAATCTCAGCGCGTGCGGCTACGAATGCACCTGCGAATATGACGGCTTGGCGGCCGCAGACCTTCTGGAGCAGATGAGCTTCGATCTGATTCTTCTGGATATCATGCTTCCTGGGGCGGATGGCTTCGAACTGATGGACCTGATCCGCCCGACGAAAACGCCGGTGATCTTCCTGACGGCGCGCGGCTCGGTCAGCGACCGCGTCAATGGTCTGCGCGCCGGAGCGGATGACTATCTTGTCAAGCCGTTTGATATTGTGGAGCTGATCGCGCGGGTGGAGAGCGTCCTGCGCCGCACCGGAAAGACCGGAGACCGGTATACCGTAGGAGATGTGTGCATCGACGCACGAGCCATGCGCGTCACACGCGGCGGCGAACCGGTTCTGCTCACGCCGAAGGAATTTGACCTGCTGCTCCTGTTTGTGCAGAACCGGAACATCGCGCTGTTCCGCGAAACGATCTATGAGCGCGTCTGGGGCACGGAATTCACGGGTGACAGCCGCACGGTCGACCTGCATGTGCAGCGGCTGCGGCGAAAGCTGGGCTGGCAGGGAAAGCTCCTGACGATCTATAAGACAGGCTACCGACTGGAGGTGACGGATTGAGATTTGCTGCCAAAATGACCGCCCTCATCACCATGCTGCTGGCTGTCTCTCTAGCTGTCGGCGGCTACCTGGTCATGAGCAGCTCGTTTGACGCGCGTCTGAAGGGGCAGGTCCGCGATGCGCAGGAGGGGGTACGGCTGCTCGGCATGACGGTGCAGGCGCTCTGCGCCAGAGAGCAGGGGCAGGACACCGCTTCCTCCGGCGCGATCGAAAGGGCGCTGGAGGCCCTGCCGCAGGACCGCAGCTACTGCCTGCACGCGGTGGACGGCACGGTTTTGTCCGAAAGTGCGGGCTTCCCACGGGAGGCGGCGCAGAACGGAAGGGCGGGCGTGATCGTCTCCCGTGTGCAGAATACCACCTCCGGCAGCCGCCTGATCACAACGTCGCTGCTTACACTGTACGGCGGTACATACTCTCTGACTTGCCTGAACGACATTACGGACATGCTGCGCGAAGCGGAGACGGAATTGCAGCGCTTTCGATGGATCCTTGCCGCTGTGCTTGGGGCTGCGGTCGCGGCAACGGCAGCTCTGTCTGTCTATATGACGCGGCCCCTCCGCCGCATTTCGCGCACGGCGCGGCAGCTTGCGGCCGGGCAGACGGACAGGCGCGTCACGGTCCGCACCGATGACGAGCTCGGCGATCTGGCGCAGAATTTCAACGCCATGGCCGATGCGCTCGAGGCGCGGCTGCGGGAGCTGGCGGCTGCGGCGCAGCGTCAGAAGGAATTTACGGCCAGCTTTGCGCATGAGCTGAAAACGCCTCTGACCTCCGTCATCGGCTATGCCGACACGCTGCGCAGCAGAACGCTTCCGAGCGAGATGCAGTTTGAAGCAGCCAACGCGATCTACACCGAGGGAAAACGTCTGGAGCGCATGTCGTTCGCGCTGCTGGACCTGTTTGCGCTTGAGCGCAGTGAGCCTTCCTTCTCCCGGGTGCAGACCGGTGCGCTCGCGGCCTCCGTGCAGAAAAGCTGCGAATACCGGCTTGCCCGGCAGAAGCAGAGCCTGCAGTGCGATGTGGAGGAGGCGGCCGTCTGGGGCGAACCGGAGCTGCTGCGGACGCTGCTGCTCAATTTGCTCGATAACGCGCACAAGGCATCGCCGCCGGGGGCGGTTCTGCAGCTGCGTGGCAGGGTCGTTCCGTCGGGCTATTTGTTCTGCGTGATCGATCCGGGGCGCGGCATTCCTCCGGAGGAGCTGTCCCGCATCACCGATCCGTTTTATATGGTGGATAAATCGCGCGCCAGAGCGGCGGGCGGCGCGGGCCTCGGCCTGACGCTGTGCCGTAAGATCGCCGAGGTCCATGGGTCGAGCCTGCGCTTTGAGAGCGTGGTCGGCGAGGGAACGCGCGTGTCATTCCTTCTGAAAGGAGAGCAGAAATGAAGCGAATGCGAAGCTGGTGGCTGGCAGCCGCGGCCTGCGCGGTCCTTGCGGCAGCTCTTCTGCTTCCGCAGCGTTTTCTGCAGCAGAAGCTCGACCGCGTGGCCGAGACGGAATTTTCCGTCGATGGCGCAGAGCCGGATATGGAGGAAGTGGTGACTCTGATGGAACGGCTCCGCCTTGCCGCCGTCGGCGAGTTTATTGCGCAGAATACTGCCGATGGCACCGGCAATGACGGCGGTGCGCTGACGGCGCAGACGCAGCAGTGGCTGCTCGATGCGCAGAGTGTTATCCCGCAGCCGCTCCGGCCGTATATCGACCTGTCAGGTGAGGTATTTGCGGAAAGCGGATGGATCCTTGACACGGCCTCGGGCACGGTGTTTTCGGCGATCCGTGCGTCGCTGCACCATACGCCGTTTATTGACACGATCATTCTGCTCGATGCGCAGACCGGCAGGCTGCTCCATCTGGAGATGCTGTTCTATCAAGAGTCCGATTATCTGATCCTGCTGCAGGACCTGCCGGATAGTCTGGAGGATGCGGGCGGCTGGAGGCAGCGAGTGGCAGATTATTACGGCCTGACGGCCAATGCATTCCGGCTGGAGGACTCCCTTGTCAAGCAGTGGTATTCCACGGCAGAGCCCAGCGAACTGGGCTTCGTGCTGGGGGATGCCGACGGAAATGCGGTCACCTATGGCTTTCGGCACGGCGCTGCGCCGGGGATGGCGATCGCGCTGGGTTCGTTCGGCAGTTGACGCAGCGTCCCGCCTGTGGTAAAATGGGTGAGATTTCCGATACGGATACGCGCTCCCGCCGGTGCGGGGGCAGAAAGGAACGTACCATGATCGAATATGTGACCATCGATCAGGCGGCGGAGCTGGACGCCTTTGTCCTCCAGCAGCCAAACTGCCATTTCATGCAGACCTCTGCATGGGGCCGCGTGAAGGAGGGATGGGGCTGGACCGGCATCCTCTGCCGCGACGAGAAGGGCGAGATCATCGGCTCCATGGCCATTCTGGAGCACCGCATCCGCCATATGCACACAGGCTTCCTTTATGCGCCGCGCGGGCCGATCTTCCGGGACGGCGACTACGCCACGCTCGAGGCGCTTGTGGACGCCATGCGCGCTCTTGCCGAAAAGCGCGGCGACTATATGATCCGCATTGACCCGATGCTGGAGGAGACGGACACGGCGTTTCTGGACGAGGTGCGCCGTCTGGGCTTTACCGTCAATCAGGCGAGCGATTTTTCCCTGTTCCAGCCGCGCATGTGCTATGTCCTCGATCTGCAGGGCTTCACGCCGGAGTCGCTTCTGGCCTACTATAATAAAACAAAGCGCTATGATATCCGCCGCGCGGAGCGCAACGGCGTGACTGTCCGGCTGGGCGATGTCTCGGATATCCCGGTGTTTTACCGCATGATGCTCGCCACGGCGGCAAAGAACGGCTTTACCGCGCGGCCGCAGCAGTACTATGCGCACTTCCTCGAGGCGCTCGGCCCCATGGCCAAGCTGTACCTTGCGGAGAAGGACGGCGTCATCATCGCCGCGAGCATCACGGCCGAGCTTGGCAACCGCGTGTGGCATATGTATGCCTGCTCCGACCGCGCCTATCAGGCCGATTTTCCGAATGAGCTCATCCAGTGGCAGATGCAGCGCGACGCGCTCGAGGGCGGCTACCGTTACTTCGACTTCCGCGGCGTCGAGGGCTATCCCGTGCCGGAGAATCCCTATTACGGCCTGCATCACTACAAGCAGGGCTTCGGCGCACAGTTCCATGCCTATGTCGGCCAGTGCGACCGCGTGCTGCACCCGATGCGCGCGAAGCTTGTACATACCCTGCAGAAAATATTTGTACGCGAGTAATGCCGAATTATTGGTTGGTTTCCGTTTTCCCTCTGTACAAAATCCGTAAGATACGCTATAATAATTTTGGCTGATTCCTACAAAAATTTTGAAAGGCGGATATCCACATGAACGCGTTTTTACCGGCAGACATTCTCTTCCCGCAGGTCGATTCCATGGAGAAGTGGGCGGTCATCGCCTGCGACCAGTTCACCTCTGACCCTGCCTATTGGGAGCGTGTCCGGCAGCATGCCGAGGGTTCTCCCTCGACGATCAACCTTATTCTGCCCGAGGCAGAGCTTGGTACCCCGCAGGAGGCTGCGCACACGGCGCTCATCAACCGCACAATGGCGGAATATCTCGATGCCAACGTCTTCCGCACGCTGAAGGATTCGTTTGTTTATGTGGAGCGCACGCTGGAAAACGGCTCCATCCGCCGCGGCCTCATCGGCATGGTCGATCTGGACGCCTATGACTATTCCACCGGCTCCGTTTCGCCCATCCGCGCCACGGAGCGCACGGTCGTTGAGCGCATTCCGCCGCGCATGCGCGTCCGCCGCGAAGCGCCCGTCGAGCTGCCGCACATCCTGATGCTGGCGGACGACCATGAGCATGTGCTCATCGAGCCGATCGCGGAGAAGAAGGACAAGCTCGAGAAGCTCTATGACTTTGACCTCATGGAGGACGGCGGCCACATCCGCGGCTGGCTCGTCGACGGCGAGGAAGCCGCTGCGTTCAATGCCCGCCTGACGGACTATACCGCAAACGTCGGCAAGAAGTACGAGGGCCTGAAGGGCGTTCCCATGGTGTTCGCCGTCGGCGACGGCAACCATTCCCTTGCTACGGCAAAGTCCTGCTATGAAGAACTGAAACGCAACCATCCCGGTGAGGATCTGTCGAACCATCCCGCGCGCTATGCGCTCGTGGAGCTGGAGAACATCCATGATCCCGCGCAGGTCTTTGAACCGATCCACCGCGTTGTGACGGGCTGCGACCCCAAGGCACTGCGAAAGGCGCTGGAGAGCCAGGCCTGTGCCGAGGGCGGCTTCCCTGTGACGTGGTATGCTGGCGAGGAGTCCGGCACGGTGCTGCTCGACCGTTCGCTCAGCGAGCTGGCCGTCGGCGTGCTGCAGGGCTTCCTGGACAGCTATCTGGCCGACCATCCCGGCGAGGTGGACTACATCCATGACGACGACGCCCTCATCGCGCTGGCAAAGCAGCCGAACGCCATCGGCTTCCTGCTGCCCGCCATGGAGAAGAGCCAGCTCTTCCGCGGCGTCATTGCCGACGGCATCCTGCCGCGCAAGACGTTCTCGATGGGCCACAGCCGCGAAAAACGTTACTATCTCGAAGGAAGAAAGATCAAATGACAACTCTGACCGAAGGCGCATTTGCAAAGATCAATCTCACGCTCGACGTGCTGGACCGCCGTGAAGACGGCTACCACGATATCCGCAGCATTCTACAGACTGTTGCCCTGCGCGACGATATCGAGCTCCTGCTGGACACCGGCACGGGCTGGCACATCGAGTGTGAAACGGCGGGCATCCCGCTGGACGAAACGAATCTGGCCTGGCGTGCCGCTCGCGTGTTCTTTGACACGTTCGGCGGCGAGCCGGACGGCCTGACCATCCGCATCACCAAGCGCATCCCGTCCGGGGCGGGCCTTGGCGGCGGAAGCGCCGACGCTGCGGCCGTGCTGCGCGCGCTGAACCGCTGGAAAGATTACCCGCTTTCCGTCTATGCGCTGTGTGAGCTGGGCGCGCAGATCGGCTCCGACGTTCCGTTCTGCGTGCTGTGCGGCACGGCTCTGGCCGAGGGGCGCGGCGAGCGGCTGACGAAGCTGCCGGACACGCCGGAGATGTTCACCGTGATCTGTAAGCCGGACGTCAGCTTTTCCACCCCGGCGCTCTATGCCAAACTCGACGATGTCGCGCTTGCCAAGCGGCCGGACACGCGCGCCATGCGAGCCGCGCTTGAAAAGGGCGATCTCGAGGCCATCGGCGCGGGCCTGTGCAATGTGTTTGAGCAGGTCGCCATCCCAGACCATCTGGAGCTGAACTATATTAAGTCCATCATGATGTCCTACGGCGCCTATGGCGCGCAGATGACGGGCAGCGGCTCGGCCGTTTACGGCTTGTTCGATTCATTCGAATATGCCGCCGTCGCCTGCACGATGCTCAAGGACAATTATCCGCAGGTCTTTATCGCCAAAACGGTATAAAATTTCCAAAATCCGTCCATTCTATAGGCAACTACGGAATGGACGGTGTTTTTTATGAAAATCCGAAGGATCCTCTGCTGGCTGCTGTCGCTTGCTCTGTTGACCGGCAGCATTTATACGGCCGATACGCTCGTGCGGCAGCGCAGGCTGGCGCGGAAGACCGTGCGGCTGCATGTCATTGCCAATTCCGATGAAGCAGCTGATCAGGCGCAGAAGCTGCGCGTGCGCGACGGCGTGCTGGCCTGCGTGTCCGTCCTGACGGCAGACTGCGAAACGGCGGATGACGCGCGCAAATGCATCGCGGCCCATCTGCCGGAGATCGCGGAGGCGGCGCAGCGCGTGCTTGCGGGCAGCGGCTATGACGTGACGGTCAGTCTCGGACCGGAGACCTACGGCACACGGGACTATGCCAGCTTTTCTCTGCCTGCCGGGACATACCCCTCGCTGCGGGTGCAGATCGGCAAGGCGGCCGGGAAAAACTGGTGGTGCGTCGTGTTCCCGACGCTCTGCACGGCCGCAACGAGCGATGAGGCGGAGCTGCAGGCTGCCGCGGGAGGTTTTGACGAGGACGAGGCTGCATGGATCACGGAGGAGCAGCCGGAATACCGCCTGCGCTTCAAAACGCTCGAGTGGCTCCAGAAGCTCAAGGAACTGTTTTCATGAACCAGCCCCACGCCGTGATCCGGCGTGGGCTTTTTTTTTCGCACGGCGTGTGTTACAATAGGTAAAAAGAGGTGAGGAACATGCTGGAGCTTTGGCTTTGTCCGAGCAGAAAACAGAACACGGCCCGCGTGATGCAGGCGCTCTGCGAAAAAACGGCGCAGCGCATCTTGGTCGTGCCGGAGCAGTTCTCCCACGAGGCCGAACGCATGCTCTGCCGCGCGGGCGGCGACACGATCAGCCGCTTTGCCGAGGTCCTGAGCTTTTCCCGGCTGGCCTCGCGCGTGTTTTCCATCGAGGGCGGCTCCGCCTGCGAGGAGACGGACGCGGGCGGACGGCTGCTGCTGATGGCGCTGGCTGTGGAGCAGGTGCGCCCGCGGCTGAAGCTGTTCGGTGCCAGCACGTCCCGGCCGGAATTTTTGCTGCAGCTGCTCGACACGCTGGAGGAATTCCGTGCCTACTGCCTGCGGCCGGAGCTGCTGCGCGCGGCATCGGAGAAGCTCAGCGGCGCGCTGGCCGTGAAGACCGAGGAATTTGCCCTCCTGATGGAGAGCTATGACGCCGCCTGCGCCAATGCGGGGCAGGACCCGTCCAGCCGCCTGACGCGGCTTGCCGCCGCGCTGGAGACGGGGACGTTTGCCGCGGGACGGCAGCTGTATCTTGACGGCTTTACCGACCTGAACGGCGTGGAGCTGGAGATCCTGACGCAGCTCCTTGCAGGCGGGGCGGAGGTGACCGTTGCGCTGAGCTGCGACAGCCCGGCGGGCGGTGCGCAAATTTTCGATGCTGCGCGGGATACGATCCGCAGCCTGCAGAGAGCGGCCCGGCAGGCGGGCGCGGCGGTACAGCTCCGGGAATTCCCGGCAGAGGATGAGGCTTTTTCGCCTCTGCTGCGCGCGCTGTTCGGCAGGGGAGCGGCCTGCCCGGCGCTTCCGCGCGTCTGCCTTCCGTGCGCGCCGGATATCGAGACGGAGTGCCGCGCTGCGGCGGGTGAAATTCTGCAAAGGATGGAGGGCGGCGCGCGCTGGCGCGACATTGCCGTGGCCTGCGCCGACCCGGAGACCTATCGCCCCGTGCTCGAGACCGTCCTGCGCCGTGCGGGAATCCCGGCCTATTTTGCCGGAACGCGCGATCTGCTCCGTGAGCCGGTCGTGCGCATGCTGCTTGCCGCGCTGGAGGCGGCCTCGGGCGGCATGGAGCAGGAGGCCGTTCTGGCGTACTTAAAATCCGGCCTTTCTCCGCTGGACGCTGCCGCGTGCGACGCACTGGAGAACTATGCCGTGATCTGGAACATTCAGGGTGCGCGCTGGGAGCGCGAATGGACGATGGACCCGGCCGGGCTGCACGGCCGCGCTGCGCCGCCGGAGCGATTGGCCGAGCTGAACGCATGGCGCGCAGAGGCGATCGCCCCCCTGTCCGCCCTGCGGCGCGGTTTGCGCGCCGCGCAGAATACGGGCGAGATGGTGCTGGCGCTCTATCATTTTCTGGAGCAGACCGGTCTGCGCGAGCGGCTGAACGAGCGTGCGCAGGAGGCCTATCGGAGCGGGAGCCTGCAGAAGGCACAGGAGCTGACGCAGGTCTATGGCATTGTCTGCACGGTGCTGGAGCAGCTGTACGGCGTGCTCGGCCGCACCGTCCGCACGGCGGACGCATTTTTCCATATTTTCCGCGTCGTTCTGAGCCAGTATGATATCGGCACGATCCCGGCCCAGCTCGACAGCGTCACGGTCGGCAGCGTCATGTCGCTCCGCCGTGCGGATGTGCCGCATCTGCTGCTGCTCGGCGCGAACGAAGGTGCGTTCCCGGCTGCTGCCGCGCCGCGCAGCCTCTTGACGGATGCCGAACGCGCCAGCCTGCAGCGCATGGGGCTGGAGGTCGGCCCTGCTGCTTCGGCCCGGCTCGACCGCGAGCTTGCCGCCATGGCGAGCGTGCTGGAGGCGCCGCGGCGCTCACTGTGGGTCAGCGCCGTGCAGGAGCGGGAATCCTACTTTTTCCACCGGCTGACGGAGCTGCAGCCGCAGGCTGCGCGCGAGGCGACGGACGAGGCGCTGGTGCTGCGCGCGCCGCAGGCCTATCTGGAGCGTTGGTTGCCCGCCGCGGGCGGCCTGCTGCAGGAGCCGATGTTTGCCGGGGCTGCCGCGCGTGCGGAGCAGGCCCGAACCTATTCGCCCGGCTCGCTCCGGCCGGAGACGGCGCGGGCGCTCTATGGCGCGGAGCTGCACTTCTCCTCCTCGCGCATCGATGTGCTGGCCGGGTGCCGCTTTGCGCATTTTCTGCAGTACGGCCTGCGGGCGCAGGAACGCGAACCGGCGGAATTCGACAGCCGGTTCTACGGCACGTTCGTGCACGACGTGCTGGAGTATATCGTGCAGCAGACGGAGCGCGAGGGCGGGTTTGCCGCCGTGCCGCGCAGCCGGGTGCAGGAACTGGCGCAGGAGCGCATGGAGCAGAACGCCCAGACCCTGCTCGAGACCTTCCCGGACTCGGGCCGGACGGGCTATCTGCTCCGGCGGACGTTTGACGAGGTGACGCAGGTCGTCGACGAGCTGTATGACGAGCTGTCCGTCTCCGCCTTCCGCCCGAAATTCTGTGAGCTGGAATTCTCGGCGCGCGGCGCGCTGCCGGGTGTGGCCTTTTCCGGGAAACGCTGCCGCGGTGTTGTGGAGGGCTTCGTTGACCGTGTAGACGTCTGGCAGAGCGGCGGACGGCCCTATGTCCGCGTTGTGGACTACAAGACCGGCAAAAAGAGCTTCGATTACACGAACGTGCTGCACGGGCGCGGGCTGCAGATGCTGCTGTATCTCTTTGCCCTCGTCCGGCAGGGCGGACATCTGCTCCATGGCGAGCCGCTGCCTGCGGGCGTGCTGTATTTCCCGGCGCGCATCGAGCGCGTCTCCGTGCGCGACCGTCTTGCGCAGGCCGAGATCGAAAAGGAGCGCCGCAAGCAGCTGCGCCGCTCCGGCGTGCTGCTGAACAGCGATCCGGTGCTCGAGGCTATGGAGCCGTGCGGCGGGAGCCCGCGTTTTCTGCCGTATGCGCTGGACAAGGAGGGGCGGAAAACGGGCGACCTTGCCTCGTTTGCCCAGCTTGCCCAGCTGGAGCGTTTTGTGTTCCGGACGGTGGCCGCGCTCGGCGACGAGCTGGCGGACGGCCGCATCGACCCGGATCCCTGCATCCGGGATGCGAAGGACAGCGCCTGTGCGTTCTGCCCCTATTCTGAGGTCTGCGCCGGGCATGAGCAGCCTCGCTGGCTGAAGAAGATCACGGCGGAGGAATTTTGGCAGACGCTGGAAAGGAGAGAGCATGGCTGAGATTATATTGACGCCCGGACAGCGGGCGGCGGTGGAGAGCCGCGGCTGCGCCCTGCTGGTCGCGGCGGCTGCGGGCTCCGGCAAGACCCGCGTTCTGATCGACCGCGTGCTCGATCAGGTCATCCGCGAGGGCAGGTGCGTCGACGAATTCCTGCTCATCACCTTCACGCAGGCGGCTGCAGCGGAGCTGCGCGGCAAGCTGCTGGCGGAGCTGAACCGCCGCCTTGCCGCCGACCCGGAGAACCGCCACCTGCAGCGGCAGCTCAGCCGCGTCTATCTGGCGCAGATCTCCACGGTCCACAGCTTCTGCGCGGCGCTCCTGCGGGACTATGCCCATGTTCTGGAGCTGCCCGCCGATTTCCGCCTTGCAGACGAGCAGGAGGCAGCCGCCTTGCGGGAGCGCGCCGTGCGCGCCGTTCTCGAGGAGGCCTATGCCGATCCGTCGCCCGCCGTGCGCGCTGCGCTGGATCTGCCCGGCGCAGGACGGGACGACCGCGCACTGCAGGAGTTGATCGTGCGCGTCTACACGAACCTGCAGTGCTATCCCGATCCGGCTGCGACGGCGGACCGCTGGGAGGTCATGCTGGATGTGACGGACTGCACGGACCCCGGCCAGACGATCTGGGGCGAGTGGCTGCTGCGGGAGCTGCAGCGCGGCCTGCAGAGCGATGCGGCCATGCTGCGCCGCGCGCTGGCGCTTGCTGAGGAGAACGAGGCCGTTTCCGCCTATGCGCCCGTGCTGCAGGCCAATCTCCTGCTGCTCGAGGCGCTGGCCTCTGCCGGATCGTGGGAGGCTCTTGCGCGCATCCCGCCGGATTTCGGCCGTTTCCCGGCGATCCGAAAATGCGCCGACCTGGAGACGCAGGAGCGCATCAAGCGCCTGCGCACGGACACCGTCGCGCGCGTGCGGCGCAGGCTCGAGCCGTTCTCTTTGCAGCCGGACGAGACGCTGCGGGAGCTCAGCGGAAGCGCGGAGGCGCTGCGCGGACTGCTGGCCCTGACGCGGGCATTTTCCGCGCGCTTTGCGGCGGAAAAGAGCAGAAGGCACCTGCTCGACTACAACGATCTGGAGCATTTTGCCCTTCGCCTGCTGACGGACCGCTCCGGCGCGCCGACGGCGGCCGCCCGCGAGGTGGCCGGGCGCTACGCCGAAATTCTCGTGGACGAATATCAGGATACGAACCGCGTGCAGGAGGCAATTTATTCCGCGATCTCGCGGGAGGGCCGCAATGTGTTCCTTGTTGGCGACGTGAAGCAGTCCATCTACCGCTTCCGTCTGGCAGACCCGACCATTTTTCTGGAAAAATACCGCACGTTTGCGGAGGAACCTGCAGAAGGAGAGCCGCGCCGCATCCTGCTTTCGGATAATTTCCGTTCCCATGCGGAAATCCTGTCTGCAGCGAATGACGTTTTTCGCCTGACGATGACGGAACGGACCGGCGGCCTTGCCTACGGAGATGCCGAGGCGCTGCGCGCCAACCGGACATTCCCGGACATGGGTCAGCCTGCCGTGGAGCTGCATGCCATCGACTACAGCCCGGCCAGGGACGGCGCGCCGCCGGACCGCGCGGCGGCCGAGGCGGAGTTTGTCGCCGCGCGCATCGCGGAGATGCTGCGGCAGGAGGAGAAGATTCCGGACGGCGACGGACTGCGGCCCGTCCGGCCCGGTGATATCGTCATCCTGATGCGCTCGCTCTCCGGCCGGACGCAGACCTATCTCGACGCCCTGCGGCGGCACGGCATTCCGGCCTCCTGCGGCAGCGACGACCTGTTTGCCGCAGAGGAGATCCGCTTCCTCTTCGCACTGCTGCAGATCATCGACAACCCGCATCAGGATATCCCGCTGCTGACGGTGCTGCTCTCACCGTTCGGCGGCTATCCTGCTGACGAGCTGGCCCGGCTGCGCGCCGGGGACCGGGACGCTGACCTTTACACGCTGCTTTGCGAAAGCAAAGCGCCCATCTGCGCCGTGCTGGAGGACCTGCGGCGCACGGCGCAGGAAGCGCCGCTTCGCACCCTGCTCGAGGAGGCGGAGGAGCGGCTCCTGCTGCCCGCGCTCTGCGCCGCTCTGCCGAACGGCCCGCAGCGTCAGCGGAATCTGGCGGCGCTCCGCTCGATCGCGGATTCCTATGAGCGCGCAGGCGGCTGCGGCCTGCCCGGCTTCCTGCGCCATCTGGAGGGCCTGCGGGAGCGTGGCGTGCCGTCAAGCGGCGGCGCGGCGGCCGGGGCCGTTCGGCTGATGACCATCCACAGCTCCAAGGGGCTGGAATTCCCGGTCGTATTTCTGGCGGACCTGTGCAAGAGCTTCAACCGCACGGACTCCCGCGCCAATGTGCTCACCGACCCGGTGCTGGGGCTTGGCTCAAACTGCTATGACCCCGCAGCGCGTATCCTTTGCCCGACCATTGCGCGGCAGGCCATTGCGCGCAGATTGGATCAGGAGGCCGTTTCGGAGGAGATGCGCGTGCTCTATGTAGCCATGACGCGGCCGCAGTACCGCCTGATCATGACGTGCTGCGCCGCCCGCCTGACACGCCGGCTTGAGAGCTATGCGCAGGGACTGAGCCTGCCGCCGGATGCCGCCCTGCTGGAGGGCGCGGATTCCTTGGGCGACTGGATCCTGCTTGCTGCGATGACCCGGCCGGAGGCGGGCGAGCTGTTCGCTGCGGCCGGGCAGCCGGACTGTGCGCTGCAGGGCGGCCACCCGTGGCGCATTCAACTCCATACTGCTGTGCAGGCCGCCCCGGAGGCGGGGAATGCCGCATCGGCCGAACCGGCGTGTGAGCAGCCGCCGGAGCCGCGCTTCCTTCCACCCTATGGCCACGCAGCGGCGGTGACGATGCCGACAAAGCTGACAGCGACGCAGCTCAAGGGCCGCGAACTGGATAACGAGGCGGCCGAGCAGACCGCACAGGCGCCGAAGCTTCATTTCCCGGTCCCGCGCTTCGAAGAGGGGAGAAGGGCATTGACAGCGGCGGAGCGCGGCACGGCGCTGCACCTTGCCATGCAGCACCTGAACTATGCAGCCTGCGCAGACGAGTCAGGGCTTCGTTCGGAACTGGAGCGGCTCGGACGGCAAAAATTCCTGACGCCGCAGCAGCTTGAGGCTGTCGACCCGGAACGGCTGCGCCGCTTCTTTGCCTCTCCGCTGGGGCAGCGTGTGCTGCAGGCCCCACAGGTTGTGCGGGAGTTCAAATTCTCCGTGCTGGACGACGGCGCGAATTATGATCCGGCGCTGGCAGGGGAGGAGATTTTGCTGCAGGGCGTTACGGACTGCTGCCTCATCGAGCTGGACGGCCTGGTCATTCTTGATTTCAAGAGTGACCGTCTGCGCCCCGGTGCGGAGCGTGAGCGCGCGGAATACTATCGCGGTCAGCTTGATGCCTACAGCCGCGCGCTGTCGCGTATTTTTGAGCTGCCGGTGTCGGAGCGCATTGTGTATTTCTTTGCAACGGACACCGCCGTCAGCCTATGAAGGCAACACCGCACAATTGCAGTTTCGGCCTTTGCCGGTTTTTTGCTGAATGCTTTCACTGAATTATGCGGTGCTGCCTAAAAAAGCTCCGGCCCTGCATGGCGTTCGATCCATGCAGGGCCGGGGAATTATTCTGATATTACGCCTTTACCGCGCGGACAAAGGCTGCGGGGTCGGCGGCCTTGAAATAGGCGCTGCCCGCGACGAGGACGTTCGCGCCGTTATCGCGGCAGATCTTTGCCGTCTCCACATTGACGCCGCCGTCAACCTCCAGCTCGCAGGCTGGGTTCTGCTCGTCGATCCACTGGCGGAGCTGATGCAGCTTCGGCATGGTACTGTGCAGGAACGACTGTCCGCCAAAGCCCGGCTCGACTGTCATCACAAGGATGAGATCGCACAGCGGCAGGAACGGCAGCACGGCCTCTGCCGGGGTGTTCGGCTTGACGGAAATGGCAGCGCGCACACCGTTTTCCCGGATGCGGCGCAGGGCCTCGAGCGTGTTTTCCTGCGTGTCGGCCTCAACATGGAGCGTGAGGATGCTGCTTCCGGCCTTGCAGAACGCGTCAACATAGCGGATGGGCCGCTCGATCATCAGATGGACATCCAGCGGCAGGGGGGCGATGCGCGAAATGGCAGCGACGACCGGGATGCCGATGGTGATATTCGGAACAAACATGCCGTCCATGACGTCGACGTGGACATAATCGGCTCCTGCGGCGGGCAGAGAGCGGATATCTCGCTCCAGATTGACAAAATCCGCGGACAAAATGGACGGTGCGACCTTGATCATAGTGTAAATAACCTCCTTGCAGTTCTTCCTGAACCTCTGCTCTTCATTATAGCGAATTTTCCGGGGCTGTCAATTTGAAAATGGATGGAATTTCCATGATTTTTCCCGGCGGAGCGGCGCAAACTAGGCTCGAAATCAAGCAAAGGAGGAACCGTTCATGAGCTGTGATTGCCATGCCAACCATTGCATCCAGTGCTCCGTTACCCAGTGCCGGAACCACTGCAGCGACGAAAACTACTGCTCGCTCGAGCGCATCCAGGTCGGCACCCACGAGTCCGATCCCACGATGAAGCAGTGCACGGACTGCATGTCCTTCGTTCGCAAGTGATCCTTCTGCAAGCCCGCTGCCCGGCAAACCGGACGGCGGGTCTTTTTTTCTGCGTGGCGGCATAGGCTGGAACAGAACAATGGGAGAGGGGATCGCCATGGGTGGAAAACAGGGAAGGAAAAAACGGAATTGGCTGCCGCTGCAGCTGGCGGCGGCCATGCCGCTGGCAACGCTGGCGCTGGCCGCATTGGCTGCGCGCCTGATCCTGGGCGGGAAGCTGCCGGAAAGCGGTCTGCCGGTCGCCGCGGGCGTGATCGCAGGGCTGGTCGCCTTTCTCGGTGCGCTGATCGCAGCCTTGCACAGCGGACGGCGGAAGCTGCTTTGCGGGCTTGGGGCGGCAGGCGGCTATGCGCTGTTTTTGCTGCTGGGGAACCTGCTGTTCTTCGGCGTACATTACGGGGAAGCACTGCCGGTCCTGCTGCCACTGGCCGGTGCGGGGCTGCTCGGCGCTTTGCTCGGGGCCGGGCGCCGGAAAAAGCGCCGCTATGCATAAATCGAAAACGGATAAATGCAGGAGAACTTGCAAATATGCAAAACACAGCATGTGGTGAATATGCAGATAATGAATACAACATCTGGTGGAATATGCAGATGAGCCGCTGAATTACGATGTCTCCGTTGCATTGGTTAACATAATATTGTTAACATAATTCTTGAGCATAATATACAAAGTTTTCCTCTCTGGGCCGGAAAGGATTGAAATCCGGGAAAATATGCGTTATTATATTCTACACTGCCAGAAATGTTTGCAGAACGCTCCGGTTGCCTCCTGTATGCGCCGGGCCGCTGCGGCATAGTTTTTTGCTGGCGAGAGGGAACGCAAGATGGGGAAGCTCGTGGCTGCATATGAATCCTACCTTATGAATATCAGGCACGCATCGGACAATACGGTCGCTTCCTATCTGCGCGATGTGCGGCAATTCACCACCTATCTGGAGCAGACGGATGGCCCTGCGCTGGAGGCGTGCACGCAGGAGACGGTCTGTGCCTATGTGCGCCATTTGACGAGCATCGGCAAGTCGCCCGCAACGGTCTCCCGGTGTGTGGCGTCGCTCAAGAGCTTCTATGGCTACTGCGTCTCCACCGGCGCGGTCGCGCAGTCTCCTGTGCACGATATCCCGCAGCAGAAGGCGGAAAAGCGCCTTCCTCAGATTTTGACCGGCCGCGAGGTCGAGCTGCTGCTCGAGCAGCCGAAGTGCACGGATATGAAGGGCTATCGCGACAAGGCCATGCTCGAGACGCTCTATGCCACCGGCATGCGCGTCAGCGAGATGATCGCCTTGAACGTTTCGGACGTCAGTCTGGCAGGCGGCTTTGTCCGCTGCATCAGGAACGGGAAGTCCCGCATCATCCCGATCTACCCGGCGGCCATCCGTGCCCTGACGGCCTATGTGACGGATATCCGGCCGAATATGATCGCCGAGCCGGACGAGCAGGCCCTGTTCGTCAACCTGAACGGCGGCCGCATTTCCAGACAGGGCTTTTGGAAGATCATCAAGCACTATCAGCAGACCGCGCAGATCGACAAGGAGATCACACCGCATACGCTGCGTCACAGCTTTGCGGCCCATCTGCTCGAAAACGGCGCGGACCTGCATTCCCTACAGGAGATGCTCGGCCACAGCGATATCTCCTCCACGCAGGTCTATGCGCAGGTCGTGAAAAAGACGCTCAAGAGCGTCTATGAAAAATATCACCCGCGTGCTTAAAGAAAAAGCTTCGGAGCTGGTGAAGTGATATGCTCCCTCTATGAGACGATGAAAGACACCGTCACATAGGGGGAGCATTTTCATGCCGCGCAGGAAGCAGTCCCGGTGCTGCGCGGGGATACTCTTATGAGAGGAGCCCATACCCCCGCAGCACTGCCCGCAGGCGGCTGCGGTACGGCTCCTCCAGCGGCGACAGCGGCAGGCGGAGCGTCCCGCCGCACAGGCCAAGCTCCTCCATGGCAGCCTTGACCGGGATGGGGTTCACGACGCAGAACAGCGCCTCGCACAGCGGCAGCAGCTCCAGCTGGCGGCGCGCGCCTTCGCGGAAATCTCCGGCAAGGCAGGCATCCGTCATGGCAACGACGGCCTCCGGCGCGACGTTCGACACCACGGAGATCACGCCACTGCCGCCGAGCGCCATGATCGCGGCCGTCTGGTCGTCGTTGCCGCTCCAAACCGGTAGACCGCACCGGCCCAGCAGCTGTGCGGCTCGGCTGATGCTGCCGCAGGCTTCCTTGATGCCCGCAATATGCGGATGGCGGGCGAGCGCCCGCACCGTCTCCGGCAGGAGATCGACGCCGGTGCGCGACGGAACATTATAGAGCACGAGCGGCAGGGGAGACGCGTCCGCGATCGCGGTATAGTGCGCAAGCAGGCCTGCCTGCGTACCTTTATTATAATAGGGCGTAACGGCCAGCAGTGCGTCCGCGCCGTTCTGCGCCGCAAGCTCTGCATTTTCCACGGAGCCTGCCGTGCAGTTCGTCCCGACGCCCATGATAACGGGGCAATGGTCGCAGGCAGCCTGCTTTGCGCGGCGCAGGAGTGTCAGCCTCTCGTCCTGCGTCAGGGTCGCAGCCTCGCCGGTCGTGCCGCAGACAACGAGCGCCGCGATCCCGGCATCCAGCTGCCGCTCAAGCAGGCGGTCCCATGCCGGAAGATCGATGCTCCCGTCCGGCCGGAACGGGGTGAGGAGCGCTGTGGCGGCGCCCCGAAAGATCGGCAGCATTCCGATCACCTCCGCGTCATCCTATGCCGCACCGCCTGCAGGGGTGAAATCCCGGTCTTGCAATTTTCGGGGCGCAATGGTATAATCAGACATTGAAATACAATAGGAGCAATCTGTCCATATGTATCTGAAACAGCTAGTCATTCAGGGCTTCAAATCCTTCCCGGACAAGACGGTCGTGGGATTTGGCCATGATATCACCGCCATCGTCGGGCCGAACGGCAGCGGAAAATCCAATATCTCAGATGCCATCCGCTGGGTCATGGGCGAGCAGAATTCCCGCTCGCTGCGCGGCCAGAAGATGGAGGATGTCATTTTCGGCGGCACGGAGAAGCGCGCCCCCGTCGGCTTTGCCGAGGCGACGCTCGTGCTGGACAACAGCGATCGCGCCCTGCATTATGACGCCGACGAGCTGATGGTCACGCGCCGGTATTACCGCTCCGGCGAGAGCGAATACTACATCAACAAGCAGAGCGTGCGTCTGCGTGATGTCAACGAGCTGTTCATGGATACCGGTCTCGGCCGCGACGGCTATTCCAACATCAGCCAGGGACGCATCGACGAAATTCTGTCCCTCAAGAGCACGGACCGCCGCGAAATTTTCGAGGAGGCAGCCGGTATCTCGAAATACCGCCACCGCAAGGAGGAAACGGAGCGCCGCCTCGCCACGACGCAGGACAATCTGACCCGCATCGGCGACAAAATCTCGGAGCTGGAGCTGCAGGTCGGCCCGCTGCGCGATCAGGCGGAAAAGGCAAAGCGCTACCTGACCTACCGCGAGGAGCTCAAGGGCCTCGAGGTCGCGCTGTGGCTGCAGTCGCTCGAGCGCCTGAGCGCCACGGCGCGCAAGGCCGAGGAGGACTATCATTCCGCCGCCTTCATCCTGCAGCAGGAGCACGACGCGCTGGACAAGCTCTATGTCACCTCGGAATCCCTGACGTTCGACCTCCACAACCGCGACCTGCAGACGGATCAGATCCGTGATGCGATCCGGCAGGCGGAGGCCGCCTCGCAGGAGCAGCGCAGCCGGATCGCCGTGCTGGAGACGAATCGCGGCAACGCGCAGAGCAACCTGAAGCGCGTGCAGCACGAGCTGGAGGATCAGGACAGCCGCAGCGGCAGCATCTCCGCGCAGATCGAAGCACTGGAGCAGCGCATGGGCGAGATCGACACGCAGACCGCCGCGCTGGCCGAAAAGCAGAAGCAGGCCGAGGAGGAGGGCCGCAGACTGGCGGACTCCGCCGACGGCATGACAAAGCGCTATCTCACCCTGCGCGATCTGCAGGGCCGGAAGCGCGAGGAGCTCTCCGCCCGCGGTGCGGACCTGACCGCCGTGGAAGAGAGTCTTGCCCAGAGCACGGAGCGGCAGACCCAGCTGGCACAGGATCTGCAGGCGGCGCAGAGCCGCTGTGCAGAGGCACAGCGCGCGCTCGAGACCGCACAGAAGCAGCTCTCCAAAGCGCAGGCCGATATCACGGCCGCGCAGAACCGCATCAACGGCTACCGTTTGCGCAGCCGCACCCGAGCGGAGCGGAGCGAGGCCCTGCAGAAGCAGGCCACGGACGCCGGTGTCCGGCTCGACACGGTCAGCTCCCGTCTGAAGCTCTTTCAGGAGATGGAGCGCGAGCTGGAGGGCTATTCCCGCGCTGTCCGCACCGTCATGCAGGAGAGCCGACGCGGCAAGCTCCGCGGCATCCATGGCGCGGTGTCCATGCTGCTGCGCACACAGGACAGCTACACCGTTGCCATCGAGGTCGCGCTCGGCAGCGCCATGCAGAATATCGTCGTGGAGGACGAGGGCTGCGCCAAGGCTGCCATCCAATATCTGAAACGCTCGGACAACGGCCGCGCCACATTCCTGCCGCTGTCTGTCATCCACGGCCGGCCGCTGAACGAGAGCGGCATCGAGCGCTGCGCCGGTTTCTGCGGCGTAGCCTCCGACCTTGTCTCGTGTGAGCCGCGCTATCGCGAGATCATCCTGAATCTGCTCGGCCGCACGGTCGTGGCGCAGGACCTTGACGCGGCCATTTCCATTGCCAACAAATTCGGCCACCGCTTCCGCATCGTCACGCTGGACGGGCAGGTCCTGAATGCAGGCGGCTCCATGACGGGCGGCTCCGTCTCCCGCAGTGCGGGCATCCTGTCGCGCGCCAACGAGATCGAGCGTCTGCAGGCCCAGCAGAAGGAGGCTGCCGCCGCGCTGGACAAGCTCCGCGGAGAGCAGAAGGAGGCGCAGCGCCTGCTGGAGCAGGCGAATTATGACCTGACGAACGCGGAGACGGACCTCCGCACGGCCGAAGACGCCGCTCTGCGCCTGCAGGGCGAGGAAAAGCAGCACCACGTTCTTGTGCAGGCCCTGACGGACGCGATCACCGGCTCGCAGCGCGAGCAGGAGCTGCTCGAAAAGCGGATCGGCGCCGACAGCGGCCGCCGCGCGGCGCTGCAGAAGGCCGTTGCCGACCTGCAGAAGGCACTGGAGGAGGCTGAGCAGGAGCTTTCCGTCGTTTCGGACGGCCAGAGCGTTGCTTCGGAGCAGAGCAGCCGCCTTTCGGAGCGCCTGACGGCGCTGCGCATGGAGGCAGCCAGACTGGGGGCCGAGCGTGCCACGGCGAAGAGCTCCGCCGAGCAGCTGCGCGGGCTGGAGCATGCCATGCGCGGCGACCGCGAGCAGAAGCTGCAGCTCATCGACCGCTATACGCAGGAGGCCGCTGAGCTGGAAAAGACGCTGCAGGCCGAGCAGGACAAGCTGGCCGGGCAGGACGCCGCGGCGCAGGCCAGGCAGGAAGAGCTGCAGGCCGCGCTTGCCGAGCGTGCGAAGGTCGAAGCGCGCAAAACGGCCACGGAAAAGGAAGTACAGGAGAAAAACCGCGATATCCTGAACATGGAGCGCGAGAGCGCCCGTCTGGAGTCGCGCAAAAATGCTGCCGAGCTGGAGGAAAAGCAAATTCTCGACCGGCTGTGGGATACCTATGAGCTGACGCGCTCAAGCGCGCCTGCCGCTGCGGCGGAGATGGAGAGCACGGCTGCCGGAACGAAGCGCGCCGCGGAGCTCCGTAAGAAGATCTCCGGCCTCGGCACGCCGAACCTCGGCGCCATCGACGAATTTGCCCGCGTGAACGAGCGGTATGAATACCTCTGCGGCCAGCGCGACGACGTGCTGACGTCCAAGCGCGACCTCGAGGGCATCATCGGCGATATCACCGGCCAGATGACCGATATTTTCGTCACGGAATTCGGCCGCATCAACACCTATTTCGGCCAGACGTTCACGGAGATGTTCGGCGGCGGCAAGGCCTCGCTCGAGCTGGAGGACCGCTCGCAGCCGCTGACGTGCGGCATTGAAATTCGTGTGCAGCCGCCCGGCAAGCAGCTCAAGACCATCACGCTGCTGTCCGGCGGTGAGAAGGCCTTTGTCGCCATCGCGCTGTATTTTGCCATTCTGAAGGTGCGGCCGACGCCGTTCTGCATGCTCGACGAGATCGACGCCGCGCTGGACGACCGGAATGTCGAACGCTTCGCGGGCTACCTGCGCGGCTTCAGCGGGAAAACGCAGTTTATCGTCATCACGCACCGCCGCGGCACCATGGAGGCCGCCGACGTGCTCTATGGTGTGACCATGCAGGAGCAGGGCATTTCCCGTATCCTGCATCTGGACCTGAATCAAATGGAGCAGCAGCTCGGAATTTCGGAGGAGATCAAGTAAATGGGTTTTTTTGAAAAAATCAAAAACGGACTGAAAAAGACGCGCGCCGCCATGGCCAACACGCTCGGCGGCATCTTCGCCTCGTTCAGCGGCGCAAACGAAGAATTTTACGAGGAGCTTGAGGAGAGCATGATCCTCGCCGACATCGGCGTGGAAACGTCCTGCAAGGCCGTCGAGCAGCTCCGCACCGTCGTGAAGGAGCGGAAGCTCCGCACGGCGGAAGAAATTCACGATGCCCTGAAGGATATCCTTGTGGACATGCTGAACGTCGGCGACACGAGCCTGAAGCTCGGCACGCGCCCGTCCGTCGTGCTTGTCATCGGCGTCAACGGCGTCGGCAAGACGACGACCATCGGCAAGCTGGCCCATCGCCTCTCCGGCGAGGGCAAGCGTGTGCTGCTGTGCGCGGCCGATACGTTCCGCGCTGCGGCTGCCGATCAGCTCGAAATTTGGGCCGGACGCGCCAATGTGGACATCGTCCGCCAGCACGAGGGCGCAGACCCCGCCGCCGTGGTGTTCGACGCCATTTCCGCCGCCAAGGCGCGAGGCAGCGACGTCATCCTGTGCGACACGGCAGGACGCCTGCACAACAAGGCCAACCTGATGAACGAGCTCGGCAAAATTTCCCGCATCATTGACCGCGAGCTGCCGAACGCAGACAAAGAGGTCCTGCTCGTGCTCGACGGCACGACGGGCCAGAACGGCCTGCTGCAGGCCAAGCAGTTCAAGGAGATCGCCGGTGTCACGGCCATCGCCCTGACAAAGCTCGACGGCACGGCCAAGGGCGGCATCGTCATCGCCGTGGCGGACGCGCTGCAGATCCCTGTGAAGCTCATCGGTGTCGGCGAACAGATGGACGACCTGATGCCGTTTGAGCCGCGCGCGTTCGTCGACGCGCTGATCTGAGGAGGTGCCCGACATGAAGGTCGTTATGGCAAGCAACAACGCCCACAAGATCGCCGAGCTGCGCGCGATCCTGTCTGCCTACGGGCTGGACGTCGTCTCGCAGCGCGAGGCGGGCGTACATGTCGAGCCGGAGGAGACCGGCACAACGTTTGAGGAGAATTCCCGCATCAAGGCTGTGGCTGTGATGCAGGCCTGCGGCCTGCCCGCCGTGGCGGACGACTCCGGCCTGATGGTCGACGCGCTGAACGGGGAGCCGGGCGTTTATTCCGCGCGCTACGGCGGACCGGACTGCATCAGCGATTCCGACCGCATCAACTATCTGCTGAAAAAGCTCGAAAACGTTCCGGAGGGGAAGCGGACGGCAAAATTCGTCAGCGTTATCACCCTCGTCACGCCGGACGGCAAGGAGATCGTCGCGCGCGGCGAGTGTCCGGGACACATCCTGTTCGAGCGCCATGGAAACGGCGGCTTCGGCTATGATCCGGTGTTCTTTGCGGAGGATGCCGGGTGCACGTTCGCAGAACTGGCCCCGGAGCAGAAAAATCAGGTATCCCACCGCGCCCGGGCGCTGCGTGCCTTTGTGGAGAAGGCGTTTGGAACGAAAAAGGAGAAGGAATTATGCTGACCAGCAAACAGCGCGCCGATCTGCGCGCACAGGCAAATGATCTGGACACCACCCTGATGGTGGGCAAGGGCGGCGTGACGGAGAACGTTCTGTCCGAGGCCGCCCGGCAGCTTGAGGCTCGTGAGCTTGTCAAGGGCCGCGTGCTCGAGGCGGCGCTCCTGTCCGCACGCGAGGTCTGCGATGCGCTGTGCGAAGCGCTCGGTGCAGACGGCGTGCAGTGCGTCGGCTCGAAATTCGTGATCTACCGCCGCTCGGAGAAGAAGGCACAGGAGGCCGCACGGCAGGCGCGCGAGCTGAAAAAGCGCAAGTCGAACCCCGTCCGGCGCGGGGCGCAGGAGCGCCGCCGGCAGGCACGCGAGGAGCGCGAGCGCCGCAATGAGTATTTCCGGCAGGCTGCCATTCAGGCCGCCATCGAGCGCCGGAAGAGCCGCGAGGAATAACATAAATCATCGGAAAGGGGAGCGCCGCACATGGCAAATATCGGTATATTCGGCGGGAGCTTCAACCCGCCGCATCGCGGCCATCTGCTGGCTGCAGCGGAGTTCCAGCGCAGACTTGGGCTGGACCGCGTCATTCTGATGCCGGCGGCGCTGCCGCCCCATAAGGCGCTGGCCGCCGGATCGCCGGACGCCCACACGCGTCTGGAGCTGACAAGGCTGGCTGCGCAGGACCTCCCGTTTGCGGAGGTCAGCGATCTGGAGCTGCACCGCAGCGGCGCAAGCTACACGGCCGATACACTCGAGGAGCTGCACCGGCAGTATCCCAACGACCATCTCTGGTTCCTGATGGGGACGGACATGCTTCTGACCTTTGCGCAATGGCATGCGCCGGAGCGCATTGCAAAGCTTGCCTCGCTGGCGGTCGCGCACCGCGGAAGGGATGACGGCAAAACGCTTCGGGACGCGGCGCAGCAGCTGCGCGACCGCTTCGGCGCGGAGGTTGTGCTGGTGGAAAATGACTTTCTGCCCTATTCCTCCACCATTGCGCGCGCCATGCTGGCCTTCCGCTGCGGTGAGGACTATCTGGAGCCTGCGGTCTATGACGCCGTCTGCGCACAGGGGCTTTATCACACGCGCAGAGACCTGCGCGCTCTGCCGCTCGATGCACTGGCCCGCGTCGCCCTGCCGCTGCATGACCCGAAGCGCGTGCCGCATGTGCTCGGCTGCAGTCATACGGCGGCGGAGCTTGCCGCCCGCTTCGGGGAGGATCCCGGCCCGGCCCGGCGTGCCGGTCTGCTGCACGATGTCACAAAGGCGCTCCCCGGTCCGGAGCAGTTGAAATTATGCGATAAATATGGTATGATGTTGGATACATTCGAACGCAGTCACCCGAAGCTGCTGCACGCCAAAAGCGGCGCGGCGGTCGCGGGGGCCGTGTTCGGGGAATCTGCTGCGGTGCAGTCGGCTATCTGTTGGCACACGACCGGCAAGCCGGACATGACGCTGCTGCAGAAGATCCTGTATCTTGCCGATTACATGGAGCCGAACCGGGATTTCCCCGGTGTGGAACGGCTCCGCGCTCTGGCGGAGCATGATCTGGATGAGGCGGTCCTTCTGGGCCTTGAGATGTCGCTCGATCTGCTGACGGAAACCGGTCAGCCCATTGACGTGAATTCCAGAGCGGCCAGAGATTTTTTGAAAAGCGAAAGGACGAAGTCGGAATGAGGAAACTATTCGGCAACAGCAGCCGCGGCGCTTCCGGCGGGCGCTATGTCGCCGGGAAGCAGGCCGAGCGCCGCAGTGCGCCGGTGCAGCCCGATGTGCAGCGCCCCGAGTCAGACGAGGACGAGATCCCGCTCCTGCGTGATTATGCCAACCGCGAGGCGGCGCAGCACGGTCCGGAGACGGAAAAGGATGATAACCCGCTTCTGCAGCAATATCTGAAGCGCCCGCCGCTGGCGCAGGCCATGCCGCAGGAGCGGCATCAAGCTCCGGCGCAGCCGCAGCAAAGACCTGCGCAGCAGGCACGCCCGGCGGAACAGCAGCCGCAGAGCCGGCCGGCCCCGCAGCCGGCGCAGAGCGTTCCCGTACCCCGTGCGCCGCGTGCCGAAGCGCCGCGGCCCCGCCGGGAGGAAGTCAGGGACGAGGACCTGACGCGTGATCTGCCTCGCACGGATGCCGAAGCGCCGCGCAGCGGCATGAACGGCAAAACGCGCGGCCTGATCCTGCTGCTGGCCTCCATCGCGCTGTTCCTCGGCTCTGTCGCCATGTGTCTGGCGCTGCTCGGCCGCACGACGGCCGTCGCTCCGTCCGGCGGCGATAAAAAGTCCGGCGGCGGCACGAGCGTCCGCGTTGAGACGGACGCACAGACTGGCCAGAGCATCGAAATGGATGTGCCGGACGCCTCCGGCCATGAGGGAATCTACAACATCCTGCTTGTTGGCACGGATGGCGACAGCACCCGCACGGATACGCTCCTGATCGCAAATCTCAACACAAAGGAGCACACCGTCAGCCTGATGAGCATCCCGCGCGACACTTATATCACCGGCAATTACGTCATTCCGAAGATTAATTCCGTCTACAGCGCGGCGGGCCAGGGTGACCGCGGCATCCGTGCGCTGACCGATAAGATCCGCGAGACGCTTGCCATTGCAGTCGACGGTTATGTGCTGGTTGATCTGCAGGGCTTTGAAAAGACGATCGACATGGTCGGCGGCGTGGAATTCGATATCCCGACCGACCTGCAGTATGACGATGACGACGAGAACATCCACGTCGACCTGAAGGCGGGCCATCAGCTGCTTGACGGTGCACATGCGCTGCAGCTGTGCCGCTACCGCAGCGGCGCTGCCGATATGGACATCGAGCGTGCGGCTACGCAGCAGGAATTCCTGCGAGCGTTGGCACGGAAGCTGGCTTCGTCCGCGACGCTGGCAAAGGTGAAGGACTATGCCGAGCTATTTGCGACCTATGTCCGCACCGACCTGACTGTCGGCAACCTGATCTACCTCGGCTCCGAGCTGATGCAGTGCGATTTCAACGCCATGTACACCGTGACCCTGCCCGGCGAGGCCGTGGAGATTAAGGGCGGCGACTATTATCAGCTCGACCCGGACGGCGTGCTGAAGATCCTGAACGAGCACTTCAACCCCACGTCCGAGGAATACGGAAAATATGACATCAACATCCGCCAGAAGACGGATATTCAGCGCGGGGATGGAACCGTGACCCGTGATACCACGGCGACAACGCCGACAAAGAGCACGCAGCCGCGCCAGGAGCCGACAGAGCCCACGCAGGATACGGCGACGGAACCGACGGGAGATCCCACGGAGCCGACGGAGGGCCCAACCGACGAAACGCAGGACCCGACCGAGGGCCCGACCGAGGGCCCGACGGAAGCGCCGACGGAGGCTCCGACTGAGGCGCCCACGGAAGCGCCGACCGCCGCGCCGGAGACGGCAGAATAAGGAGGAACACCCCATGTATACACCCAAGGAGCTGGCGCTGCGCGCCGCAAAGGCACTCGACGACCGCAAGGGCCTGAAGATCCGCCTGCTGCAGGTTACGGACGTCACGTCCATTGCTGACTATTTTCTGATTTGTACCGGCACGTCCAACACGCATGTCAAGACGCTGTGCGACAGCGTGGAGGCGGCCGTCGCCGATGAGCTGGGCGAGCCGTTGCTGCACCGGGAGGGCCACCGCGGCGGAACGTGGGTCCTGCTGGACTTCGGCTGCCTCGTCGTGCATGTCTTCACAGAAGAGACGCGCGCCTTCTATGATCTCGAACGCCTGTGGAACGACGCAACGCCGGTTCCCATTGATTTTGCAGAATAAAGAGGGAGAAACATGAAGTACGATTTTACCGCCATCGAGGCCAAATGGCATAAGATCTGGGATGAAAAGCAGCTCTATGCCGCCAGGACCGGCAGCGACGCGAAGAAATTCTATGCGCTGGTCGAATTCCCGTACCCGTCCGGCGCCGGTCTGCACGTCGGCCATGCCCGCCCCTATACGGCCATGGACGTCATTGCGCGCAAGCACCGCATGCAGGGCGAGAATGTGCTGTTCCCCATGGGCTACGATGCCTTCGGCCTGCCGACGGAGAACTATGCCATCAAGAACCACATCCATCCTGCCGTCGTGACGAAGAACAACATCGCCACGTTCCGCGGCCAGCTGCAGGCGCTCGGCTACAGCTTCGACTGGGACCGCGAGATCAACACGACGGACCCGAAGTATTTCAAGTGGACGCAGTGGATATTCCTGCAGCTCTACAAGAACGGCCTTGCCTACAAGGCCAAGATGCCCGTGAACTGGTGCACGTCCTGCAAGTGCGTGCTGGCAAACGAGGAAGTCGTAGAGAACGTCTGTGAGCGCTGCGGCAGCCCGGTCATCCGCAAGGAAAAGAGCCAGTGGATGCTGCGCATCACGCGCTATGCCCAGCGCCTGCTCGACGATCTGGACGACGTCGACTTCATCGAGCGCGTCAAAATTCAGCAGCGTAACTGGATCGGACGCTCCACCGGCGCGGAGGTCCGCTTCGGCTCGACGTTCGGCGATGAGATCACCGTGTTCACCACCCGCCCGGACACGCTGTTCGGCGCGACGTACATGGTCCTTTCGCCGGAGCATCCGCTGCTCGAGCGCTGGATGGACCGCCTGACGAATGCCGACGAGGTCAAGGCCTATCAGGAGGCAGCCGCCGCGAAGTCCGACTTTGAGCGCACGGAGCTCACGAAGGAGAAGACCGGCGTGCAGCTCGGCGGCGTGAAGGGCATCAACCCCGTGAACGGTAAGGAGATCCCCATCTTCATTTCGGACTATGTCCTCTCCACCTACGGAACCGGTGCGATCATGGCCGTCCCGGCCCATGACGACCGCGACTGGGAATTCGCGAAGAAGTTCGGCTGCGAGATCATCGAGGTCGTCAAGGGCGGCAACGTGCAGGAGGCGGCCTTTACGGACTGCGCCACCGGCGTGATGGTCAATTCCGGCTTCCTTGACGGCATGAGCGTCGCCGACGCCAAGAAGGCCATTACGGAATACCTGACGGAGAAGCACATCGGCGAGGCGAAGGTCAACTTCAAGCTCCGCGACTGGGTCTTCTCCCGCCAGCGTTACTGGGGCGAGCCGATCCCCATCGTCCACTGCCCGAAGTGCGGCACCGTCCCGCTCGATGAGAAGGACCTGCCGCTGGAGCTGCCGGATGTCGAGAGCTACGAGCCGACGGACGACGGTCAGTCTCCGCTTGCCGCCATCACGGACTGGGTCAACACGACCTGCCCCTGCTGCGGCGGCCCAGCCAAGCGTGAAACGGACACCATGCCCCAGTGGGCCGGTTCCTCGTGGTACTATCTGCGCTATATGGATCCGCACAACGACGAGGCCCTTGCTTCGCCGGAGGCTCTGCGCTACTGGAGCCCGGTCGACTGGTACAACGGCGGCATGGAGCACACGACGCTCCATCTGCTCTACAGCCGCTTCTGGCACAAGTTCCTCTATGATATCGGCGTCGTGCCGACGAAGGAACCCTATGCCAAGCGCACGAGCCACGGCATGATCCTCGGCGAGGGCGGCATCAAGATGTCGAAGTCCCGCGGCAATGTCATCAACCCCACGGATGTCATCGCCGAATACGGTGCGGACACCATGCGCACCTATATCATCTTCATCGGCGATTTTGAAAAGGCCGCTTCCTGGTCGACGAACGCCGTGAAGGGCTGCAAGCGCTTCCTCGACAAGGTCTGGAATCTGGCCGAGACCGTCACCGATCACGAGACGGCATACTCTGCCAAGAACGAGTCCATCCTGCACAAGACGATCCGCAAGGTCACGTCGGACATCGATGCGCTCAAGGGCAACACCGCGCTGGCCGCGCTCATGACGCTGACGTCCACCCTGACGGACAACGGCTGCAACGCTGCCGAGCTCAAAACGCTCCTGCAGCTGCTCAGCCCGTTTGCGCCGCACATCTGCGACGAGATCTGGCAGCAGCACGGCTTCGAGGGCATCTGCTCCGTCTCGGCCTGGCCGGCGTATGACGAGTCGAAGTGCCGCGATGCGGAGATCGACATGGCCGTTCAGGTCAACGGCAAGCTGCGCGGCACGATCCATATTGCAGCCGACCTTGACGACGAGACCGTCGTTCAGACGGCGCTGGCCGACGAAAAGATCGCCCGCTTCCTCGAGAAGACCGGCGGCGCGCTGCGCAAGAGCATCGTTGTCAAAAACAAGCTGGTCAACCTCATCGTAAAGTGATGGAATCCGGCCGCTCGGCTTGAAATCGGCAAAAGTTTGAAAAAAATTGTAGAGATCGCTTGACTTTTGACTTGCGATTGACTATAATAATTGATGCCGTTATATCGGCCCTGAAAGCATCCCGGATTGAGCCGGATGCACCGGAGGGAGGGAAATCAATGTCTGAAATTCGCGTGAAGGAGAACGAGTCTCTGGAGAGCGCGCTGAAGCGTTTCAAGCGCAGCTGCCAGAAGGATGGCGTTATCGCTGAGGTCAAGAAGCGTGAGCATTACGTCAGCCCGAGCCTCAAGCGGAAGCAGAAGTCCGAAGCTGCTCGTAAGAACAAGCGTCGCGGCTATTGATTCCCGTTTTCTTGCATAGCCAGAGCCGCTGCTGATGCAGCGGCTCTTGTTTTTTGTCCCGCCTCCCGCACTTTTGCGGCCCGCCGTCATAACATGGAATGAGCCGAGTGCTCAGAATCCAAACGGGAGGTTCCTGACTATGAATTGCAATTCCAATTGCTTCGGCGGCAACTGCTGGTGGATCATCATCCTGCTCCTGCTGTTCTGCTGCTGCGGAAATAACGGCGGCTGCGCCAACGCGGCCAACAACAACTGCGGCTGCGGCGGCTGCGGCTGCTGACGCATCGATCCGGCGGGGGAGAAGGCTTGCCTTCTCCTCCGCTATTTTTTTGTATCGGTACTGGCCTTCTGCCGCTTCCTGTGATATAATGCAGAAAAGTACTTCCCGGAAGGAGCGTGTTTTATGGAGGATCGTCCCGTACAGGAGGGCTATCACCGTCCCGCACGAAAGAAAAAGCGCGCGGGCCTGCCTGCCTTTTTCCTGGCTGTCATCGTGCTGGCGCTGCTGGCAGCCGTCGTGCTGCGCATCTGGCTCGGCTACCGCAGCGGCTCGCTTGCCGCCGGAGATATCACCGTGCTGCGCCGCGGCCTGCCGTTCGGCGTGGGAGCCGCCGGACTGGCTGCCGTGCTTGCCGTCGCCGGTCTGCTGCGGAAAAAGCGCCGCCGCGGCTTTGCCGCATGGGGCCTTGCTCTGGCGCTCGTTGCGCTCGTGCTGACAGGCGGACTGCTGTATGCAGACCATTACCTGACCGGCAAAATGACGACGGACGATGATTTCGATTCGCTCTCCGCCAGCGACCTGCACCAGACGGCGACGGAGGCCGACGGCCGCCTGGAACGCGAGGAGCGTTTTTCTGAGGCGCTGTCCGGTCTGGAGGAGCAGCTGGCTGATCTGCCGTCCTTCACGGAGGTCGATCGCTACCTGCTGTCCAATAACGATATCCCGGCCGAGGCGCTGGCAAAGCTCGACACGGGCAAGGCCCCGCGCAGCAGCTATCTCAGCAGCGATGCAAGCAAAATTCAGGTGTTCGTGCTGTTCGGCCTCGACGGCGTCGATTCGTCCGACAGCGTCATGCTCGTTGCGCTCGACCGCGTGCATCAGAAGATCAAGCTTATCTCGCTTGCGCGCGATTCCTATGTTTTTATCCCGGAATTCGCCTCATTTTCCAAGCTGGCCTATTCCTACACCTGGGGCGGCGCGGCGATGGCCGTAAAAAATCTGAACTATAACTATTACTTGAACGTGTCGGATTATATTGCCGTGGATTTTGATCAGCTCGCGGAGATCATCGACCGGATCGGCGGTGTGACAGTCAACATCGACGAGGATGAGGCGCGCTATCTTTCCAATTATCCGAACGTCCATGTCGGCGACTGCCTGCTTGACGGGGAAACAGCGGTCTCCTATGCCCGCATCCGCAAGAGCAGTGCCACGGACAGCGACCGCAAGCGCACCGGCCGCCAGCGTGAGGTCATTCTCTCGATCCTCAACACGCTGCAGACCATGCCGCTGTCGCAGTATCCGGGCTTTGTGCGCGACTGCCTCGGTATGTGCGCAACATCATTCGAGGCTGAGACGCTTCTGACCATGGCCGCTGAGACGCTGGGGCAGAATTACACGGTCGAGCAGTATTTCTTCCCGGAGGGGCAGGTGGACTGGTGGGCCGGGCTCATCAAGGAGTATTTCTACTACGTCTATGACCTGCGCCGTGCCAGTGACCGCATTTACCGCATCATTTACGAGGAGCTGTATATCTCGGGCTACGATGATTGAGCAGTCGGATCCTGCTGCGGCATGAGTCGAGATCTGTATCGTATAAACGAAACAGCGGCGTGGCCGGTTCGGCCATGCCGCTGCTGGTATTTTCTGTTATCCGTTCTGCTGCTCCTTGGCGGCCAGCAGCGCCTTGGCGAGCTGGTCCGGGCAGGACGTGGGCTTCGAGCCGCAGCGGATGCCCTGCAGGCGGGAGATCAGCTCATCGACATCCATGCCCTCTGCCAGCCGGGCAATGCCCTGTGTGTTGCCGCTGCAGCCGCCGATAAAACGGACGTTCGAGACCTTATTGCCGTCCAGCTCCAGCAGGATCTGGCGTGAGCAGACGCCGTGCGGCGTATAAGTAAATTCCATGGTGATTGCTCCTTTGCTTCATTTTAGACTAGTATAACATTTTTTCGTGTTTTTTCAAGCACTTTGAATGATTTGCCTCCCGTTCCACCATACTAAGGAGCAGAAAAAACAGGGAGGACCGGCATGGACGAAACACAGAGCAGGCCGCAGGAGCGGCTGGAGGAGCTTGGCGCGGGGCTGACGCAGACGAAGCGCGGCAATATCTATACCCTGACGATCATCGGGCAGATCGAGGGCCATCAGGCACAGCCCGAGACGATCAAAACAACAAAATACGAGCATGTGCTGCCGCTGCTGGCCACGATCGAGGAGAGCGAGGACATCGACGGCCTGCTGCTCCTGCTCAACACCGTGGGCGGCGACATCGAGGCGGGACTTGCCATTGCGGAGCTGATCGCCGGGATGCGGAAGCCCTCCGTGTCGCTCGTGCTGGGCGGCGGGCACTCCATCGGCATCCCGCTGGCCGTTTCGGCCAAGAAGAGCATGATCGTCCCGACGGCCAGCATGATGATCCACCCTGTGCGCATGAGCGGCGTCGTAGTCGGCGCACCGGCGACCTATCACTATTTTCAGCGCATTCAGGAGCAGATCACGGATTTTGTCACGGCGAATTCCCGCATCACGCGCGAGCAGTTCTCGGACTATATGATGGCGACTGGGCAGATCGCCACGGATGTCGGCACGATCGTCTATGGGCGCGAGGCTGTCGAAAGCGGCCTCATTGACCGTCTGGGCGGCCTGCACGACGCCCTGGAGTGCCTGCACCGGATGATCTCCCGAAAACAGGGAAACAAGGGATAGCAATTTTAACATTCCTGTGCTATAATAATCTTCAAAGCAAAATTACAGGAGATTCTTGGTTTGAAGATTTGGGAAGCATTGATCTATGGCCTTGTCGCGGGGTTGACCGGCCTGCTGCCGGTCTCGTTCAGCGGGCATGCGGCCGTGCTGCAGGACGCATTTGCGCTCTCGCCGCTCACGCAGGGCGGGGGACTGTACGTCCGGGCGGCCATCACGCTCGGGCTCAGCGCTGCGCTCGTGCTGGCTTTCCCCGGAGAGCTGCAGCTGACCTGCGGGGAGCTTGCGCGCCGCCCGCAGCGCGGAAAACGCGCCCGGCAGCCGTCTCCACGCCGCCGCGCCGTCCTGATGGGCCTGCTTGCTCTCCCGATCGGTCTGCTGAGCCTGATCTGGTGCGCAGCGGCAGAGCGCATCACGCGCCTGTCGCTCATCGCCGCGTTCTTCTGCCTGAACGGCCTTGTCCTGTTTGCTGCGGGACGGCCCGGCGGACAGAAGGATGCCCGCGCGCTCATGCTCCCGGATGCGCTGCTGGCAGGCGCGACTCGTCTGGCCGCCGTGCTGCCCGGCCTGTCGCCGCTCGGCCTGACGCTGGCTGTCTGCCGTCTGCGAGACCTGCGGACGGATTTCGCCCTGCGCTTTACGGCGATGCTGACGCTCGGCTTTTCGCTGTGTGAATTCGTCTACCGCCTGCTGCGTGCAGTCATTGTGGGGGCGTTTTCTGCGTCGCTGTGGCTGCCGATGCTCGTCGCGCTCGTCGCCTCGACCGTGGCCGGATATTTTGCCCTGCAGTATCTCAAATATCTGCTGCACCGGGGAAAGCTGCGTGTTTTTTCCTATTATTGTTGGGATGCAGCCGTTATCGCGCTGATCCTGGCGCTTATCAATGCCTGAACGGAGGGGAATCATGGCAAGGAAATCGCAACCCGTTAAAAAGCCGACTGCAAAGCAGACCGCCGCGCAGAAGCGCCAGACGCAGAACCGCCGCGAGATCTGGGCACTCGTCTGCATTTTTTTGGCGATCTTCTCCATTATCTGCTGCTTCAACACGACTGCCTTTCTGATCAGGCCGTTCGCGTCGCTCATCGCGGGCTTGTTCGGACAGTCCGGGCGCTACATACTGCCGCTGGCCCTCATCGCCACGGTCGTCATCCTGTTTACGAGCCGCGGCAAGCCGGTGCGCCTGCGCATCGTCAGCGTGTTCACGCTCATTCTGACTGTCTCGGCAGTATACCATCTCATTCAGGGCGAGGCCCTTGTGTGGGAGTGGAAGGTCGTGCCCGCACTCTTCAAGGGCGGCATTGCCGGAACGACGGGCGGCCTGCTGGGCGGCCTGCTGGCCATGCTGCTGAAGACGGGCATCACCGTCGTCGGCGCGTATATCGTCCTGATCCTCTTGATGCTCGTGCAGATCATCACCATCATGAATATGACGGTCAACAGCATCATCACGGCCATCAAGAACCGCCCGCGCCTGCAGAAGCCCGACGAGGAGCCGGAGCCCGAGCAGGATACGGCCGAACGCATCGTCAACCATGTGGCCAACCGCCATATCGCCCGCGTGGAAAAGCGCCGTGCGGCGGAATTTGACCTGCCCGTGGACGATCCCCCGCTGGAAAAGGCGGAAAAGCGGAAGAAAAAGTCCCGCGTTCCCTCGCCGGATGAATATTTGGAAAAGCAGCAGGAGGAGCGCCCGGCTGCGAGACCGGTCTCTGTGACCTGTGACGATGTCCCGGAGGAGCCGCTTCACGCGGCAGAACATCCCGTGACGGTCGTACCGGAGGCTGCGCTCCCGGAGGAGCCTGTTCCCGAGCCTGCTTTTGAGCCGGTCCCGGTGCAGGAGCTTCCGGAGGAGCCGGAGGACCGGCCGGAGCCCGCCGCGGAGCAGGAGCCTGCCGCGCCGTGGGACGAAGCGCCCGCGCCGCAGCACGACGAGCCGGCGGTCCGTCCTGCGCCTGCAAAGCAGGAGGACGCAGAGGAACTTGTCATCCCGCAGCCGGAGCAGTCCGGGCAGGCTGAGTATGTCTTCCCGCCGGTCTCCCTGCTGACGCCGCGCCGTGAGGGCAGCGTGGACGCCACGTCCGAGATGCGCGAGAATTCCCAGCGCCTTGCCGACACGCTCAAGAGCTTCGGCATCGAGCCGCACATCGTCGACGTTATCCGCGGCCCGTCCGTCACGCGCTACGAGCTGGAGCTGGACCGCGGCGTGAAGCTCTCGAAGATCACGAATCTGGCCGACGACATCGCGCTGGCGCTTGGAGCAGCCGGTGTGCGCATTTCGGCCATTCCCGATAAGGTCTCCGTCGTCGGCATTGAGGTGCCGAACAAGATCGTCAACACCGTTTACGCCCGCGAGGTCATCGATTCTCCGGCCTTCCGCAGCAGCAAGTCCAAAATCTCGTTCGCAGTCGGCAAGGATATCAGCGGCAACTGCATCGTCGGCGACATCGCCAAGCTGCCGCACATGCTCATCGCCGGTACGACCGGCTCCGGCAAGTCCGTGTGCATGAACACGCTCATCGTCTCGCTGCTGTATAAGGCCAAGCCGGATGAGGTGCGCCTCATCATGGTCGACCCGAAAATGGTCGAGCTTGGCGTGTATAACGGCATTCCGCAGCTGCTCATCCCGGTCGTCACCGATCCGAAGAAGGCCGCAGGCGCCCTGCAGTGGACCGTAACGGAAATGATGCGCCGCTACCGCCTGATGTCCGAGGAGGGCGTGCGCGACCTCGACTCCTATAACAAGGCAATCACAGGCGACCTGGAGCGGCAGAAGCTGCCGCAGATCGTCGTTGTGATCGACGAGCTGGCCGACCTCATGCTCGTGGCCGCCAAGGAGGTTGAGGAGTCGATCTGCCGTATTGCGCAGATGGGCCGCGCCTCCGGCATCCACCTCGTCATTGCCACCCAACGTCCGTCCGCGGACGTCATCACCGGTCTGATGAAGGCCAATATCCCGTCGCGCATTGCCTTTGCGGTCTCGTCCGCCATGGAATCGCGCATCATTCTCGACACGCCGGGCGCGGAAAAGCTCGTCGGCAAGGGCGATATGCTCTTTGCGCCGCTTGGGCAGGGCAAGCCGAAGCGCGTGCAGGGCTGCTTCATCTCGGATGAAGAGGTGCAGGCCGTCGTGAACGCGGTCAAGGCCCAGTCGCAGAGCGACTACTCCGCCGAGGTCATGGAGCAGATCGAACGACGCGCCGAGCAGAGCGGCAAGCCCGACAGCGGCGCAGCCGCGCAGGACACCGGTGAGGGAGATGAGCTGCTCCCAGCGGCGGTCGACGTTATTCTGGAGACGGGGCAGGCCTCCGTTTCGTTCCTGCAGCGCAGGCTGAAGCTCGGCTATGCCCGTGCGGCCCGCATCGTGGACGAGATGGAGGAACGCGGCATCATCGGCCCGTATGAGGGCGCAAAGCCGCGCCAGCTCCTCATCACCCGCGAGCAGTGGGAGCAGATGCAGAACGGCACTTATGCCCCGCCCGCGCCGCCCGTCGAGGACGAGCTTCCCTGATCTGCTTGTATGCCGGGCCGTGGCAAGGCGCGCCCCGGCTGCAAAATAAATGTTTGCGTTGCATCCGGGTCGTCCGGAGCGACAGCAGGAGGTATTCCCTTGAATCATCAGAAAATCAACCGTATGGTCGGCATTGCCGTCCTGGCCGCGCTCGTCGTGGTGCTGCAGCTTCTCAGCAGTGTCATCAAGATCGGCACGGTCTCTATCACGCTGACGCTGATCCCCATCGTGGTCGGCGCAGCCTTCTACGGCCCGGGAGCGGGCGCGATCCTCGGCACGGTGTTCGGCCTTGTTGTCTACATCAACTCCGCTACCGGTGCGGATACGGGCGGAAACCTGGTCTTTCTGGCCAATCCGTTCCTCTGCGCCGTCGTCTGCATCGGCAAGGGCACTCTGTCCGGCTGGTGCGCCGGCCTTGTCTACCGGCTCGTCGCCCGGAAGGATGCCGCGCTCGGCCGCAATGCCGTCGCCGTTCTGCTGGCTGCCATCACCGCGCCGGTCGTGAACACGGGTGTGTTCCTGCTCGGCATGGTGCTGTTCTTCCAGGAGACGCTCCGTGCATTGGCCGCAGGCTCCGCGCTGCTGACGTATGCGCTCTTCACTCTGGCGGGTGTGAACTTCCTCGTCGAGCTCGGCCTCAATCTTGTGCTCAGCCCGGCCGTTTCGACGCTCATCCGCGCCATCCGCAAGACGCACAATTAAGTTAGAAACCTCTGAATAAATCGGCTTCGGTGGATGCCGGATCTTTTTCGCTGATCCATCTGTTCGGGAAACTTGAAATACACAAAGTATTCCTGCGTTTCCCAAACATCGGCTTAGCAAAAAATCTCTCACCATCCACTCTTGCAGATTTCATTCAGATGTTTCTCAGCTCCGATCATCGGTTCTTCCTTGCACGAACCTTGCCGCCCCGGTTTTCCGGGGCGGCTTATTTTTTGTCCTACCATCTGCACCGGACGCATAGAGTAAGGGCAGGAGGGGACGAGCATGACGGAAGAAGTGAGACAGGCCCTGCGCATCTGCCCGCCTGGGCTGCGGCAGGCCATCGACCGGCTGCCGGATGCCGGGGCCATGGAGGAGCTGCGCCTGCGCTGCGGGCAGCCGCCCGCCTGCCGGATCGCGGGAAAGGAGCGGGCGCTGCCGCTTGCTCCGGTCACGCCGGAGCTGCTGCGCGGCATTCTGGAGCAGGCAACGCAGCGCTCGGCCTATGCCATGCAGGAAATGACCCGCTGCGGCTTTGTCACGCTGCCGGGCGGGCACCGGCTTGGTATCTGCGGAACGGCCGTCGTGCAGAACGGCACGATCACGGCCCTGCGCGAGCCGTCTTCCCTGAACCTGCGCATTGCCCGCCAGCCGGACGGCATTGCCGACCGCCTGCGTGATGCGCTCTGGGCGCGGCCACAGTCCGTGCTCCTGTGCGGCGCGCCGGGCAGCGGCAAGACGACGCTGCTGCGCGACCTCATCCGGCAGCTCTCCGACCGGTTCGGCTGGCGCATCTGCGTTGTGGACGAGCGGCTGGAGCTGGCGGCCTGTGCCTCCGGCGTGCCGCAATTCCGCCTTGGCGCGCACACGGACGTGCTGTCCGGTGCACCGAAGGCGGCGGGCATCGAGCTGCTGCTGCGCACGATGAATCCGGAGTGGATCGCCGTGGACGAGATCACGGCCGAGGCGGACATTGCTGCGATCCGGCGCGCGTCCTACTGCGGCGTGCGCTTTCTTGCCACGGCGCATGCGGCCGACCGGCGCGAGCTGGAGAGCCGCCCGCTGTACCGCGCTCTGCTGCAGGACGGCTTTTTCCGCATGGCGGCCTTTCTGCTGCCGGATCGTTCCGTGCGCATCGAAAGGGGGCTGGACCATGCTTAGAGTGCTCGGGGGCGCGCTGGTGCTGCTGGCAAGCGGCAGCTTCGGCATCACGGCCGGGGTGCGGTATTACCGCGCGGCGCGCCATCTGCAGGCTTTCTGCCGCGCCATAGAGCTGCTGCGCTGCGAGATCAATTATTCCCTGCAGCCGCTGCCGGAGGTCTGCGCCCTCGTGGCGGACAGGCTGGCGGGGCCGCCCGCCGCGTTTTTCCGCTGCTTTGCCGCGCAGCTCCGCGAGCCCGTCAGCCGGGACCGGGCCGCAGCCGCAGCCCTGGAGGCCGCGCGGGGCCTGCAGCTTCCGCAGAATGCGGTCATGGCAGTGCTGGAGCTGTGCAGCGCCCTCGGGCGCTATGATCTCGACGGGGAGAATCGTATGCTGGACCTGACGGCCTCGCGCCTGCAGGCGGCGCTGGCCCGCTGTGAGGCCGAAAAGCGCCCGCGCGCGAAGTGCTATGCCGCGCTGGGTCTCTGCACGGGACTGGCGCTCCTGATCCTGGCGGTGTAGCCTATGGATGTGCAGCTGATATTCAAGATCGCCGCCGTCGGCATCATCGTGACCATTCTGAATCAGGTCCTCGTGCGCTCGGGGCGCGAGGAGCAGGCGACCATGACGACGCTGGCCGGGCTCGTCGTGGTGCTGATGATCGTGGCGCAGAAGATCGCGCAGCTGTTCGACCTCGTGCAGTCGCTGTTCCGGTTTTAGATGGACACGCTGCTGCAGGTGGCCGGGCTCGGGCTGATCGCCGTGCTGCTCGGGCTGGTCCTGAAAAAGGGGAACGGCGTACTGGCGCTCCTGCTGACGCTGGCCGCCTGCGCCGCCATGACTGTGAGCATTGTGCGTCTGGCAGAGCCGGTCGTATCGTTTCTGTCGGAGCTTCGCCAGCTGGCAGGACTGGAGCCTGCACTGCTGCAGCCGTTGCTGCGTACGGTCGGCATCGGCCTTCTGACACAGCTGACGGCCTCGGTCTGCGCCGATGCGGGTGAGAGCACCGTGGCGCGGCTCATTGAGCTGTGCGGGAGCGTGCTCGGCATTTACACGGCCCTGCCGCTGCTGGAGGCCGTGCTGTCGCTGCTGCGGACTATGCTGGAGGGATGATGTGAAAAAAATCGCCGTTTTTCTGGCCGTTCTGCTCCTGCTGGCGGCTCCCGTACTGGCAGCGGAGCCAACGGAGGCGCTGAGCGACGTGCTTGGCGCGGACGAGCTGACGCAGAGCCTCCCGGACGAGGCCGCAGAGGTGCTGGACGGGTTTTCGCCGGACGGTACGCCGGACTTCCGCAGCGGAGTACGGAGCATCCTGCGCGCGGCGGCCGGCGGGAGCGGCGGCGCGCTGCGCAGTGGCCTTCGCCTGTGCGCGGTGCTGCTGGCCATGGTTACGCTGTGCGCCGTCGTGCGCATGAGCACGCAGAAGGACCCTGTGAACGCCGTCTCGGCCGTCGGTGCGCTGGGCATCTGTGCGGCCTGCCTCGGTGGGATGCAGTCCATGATCTCGCTGGCCTCGGAGACGGTCACGCGTCTTTCGGACTACAGCGCCTGCCTGCTGCCGGTCATGGCGTCCGCCATGGCCATGAGCGGGGGAACGGTATCAGCCGGGACGCTTTACGCCGGAACGGCCCTGTTCTCCGGCCTGCTGTCGCGCCTGATCGCGCGGCTGCTCCTGCCGGGCGTGAGCGTCTATCTCGTCGTGGCTGCGGCAGAGGCCGCGCTCGCGGACAGCCTGCTCTCCGAGCTGCGGGAATTCGTGGGCTGGCTGATCTCCAAGAGCCTGCGTGTCGTGCTGTTCGTGTTCACGGGCTACCTGACCGTGACGGGCGTCATCTCCGGCAGTGCGGATGCCGCCGCCGTGCGCGCAACAAAGGCGGCCGTGTCCGGCATGGTGCCCGTGGTCGGCAGCATTCTGTCCGACGCGTCCGAGACGCTGCTGGCAAGCGCCTCAGCCCTGAAAAGCTCCATGGGCGTGTTCGGTATGCTGGCCGTCCTCGCCATCTGCCTGACACCGTTTCTGAAGATCGGTGCGCAGTATCTGCTCCTGAAGGGGACGGCGGCCGTCAGCGGGACGATCGGCATGCCGCAGCAGGTGAAGCTCGTGAAGCACGCCGCGACGGCCATGGGCTATCTGCTCGCCATGACGGGGGCCTGCGCGCTCATGCTGCTTATCTCCGTCGTGTGCTTTCTGAAGGTGGTGGGATGATGGAGGCGATTCGGAGCTATCTGACCGCCGTTGTGGCGGTGAGCATGATCGCCGTGCTGGCCTCCGCGCTTTCCCACGGCAGCCGGATGGAGCGCGTCGTGCGCTTTGCGGCGGGTCTTCTGGCCCTGCTCGTCTGCGTTACGCCGCTGCTGCGGCTCGATGCGCGGACGCTCACGGACGTGCTGGGGCAGGCCGAGCGTGCGCTCGACTATGATGCATCCAAAACGGACCGGACGCGGCAGGACATGCTCCGCGATCTCATCCGGGAGAATACGGAGCGGACCATTGAAAAGCAGGCGGAGGCGCTGGGCATGCTCGTCCGGGCCGACGTCACGCTGACGGAGGAGGAATATCCGCAGCCGTGGTCCGCCACGCTGACGGGGACGCTCGACCCGGAGCAGGTCCGGGCGCTGTCGGAATTTCTGTCGCAATCGCTCGGCATCCCGACTGAACGGCAGACGTGGAAGACCTATGGGTGAGCAGGAGGAATGGCTTTGGGGAAGATCGATCCGAAAAAGCTCTGGCAGGGGCTTAAAAAATACCGCTATGCCGCGCTGGTCCTGCTGCTCGGTCTGGCGCTCCTGCTGCTGCCGGGCGGGAAAAAGACGACGCAGAAGTCCAACGCGGCTGCTTCGGCGGCGCAGACGGACTATGCGGCGGAGACGGAGCGGCGGCTGACGCAGATGCTGCAGCAGATCGCGGGCGCAGGGCAGGTCAGTGTGATGCTGACGCTGGAGACCGGGGAGCGCGTGGAATACCAGACGGATGTGCAGGCAAGCTCGGACGGGGCGCAGAGCTCCGAGTCCCGGAAAACCGTCATTTTGTCCGAGGGAAGCTCATATGATAAAGCGGCTGTAGCCGCGACGACCTATCCGCGTTTTCAGGGCGCGCTCATCGTCTGCGAGGGGGCGGACAGCGCTGCGGTGCGGCTTCGGCTGCTCGAAGCGGTCTCCGCCGTCACCGGGCTGAGCACGGACCGGATCACCGTCGTGAAAATGAGATCATAATGGAGGAATGGCAATGAAAAAGACTTGGAAACGCAATCTGATCGCCGCCGGCGTGCTGCTTGTGGTATGTGCCGGGATCTATCTGAACTGGTATGCCGGGCACAGCGCCGCGGACCTGACGGAAACGCTTGACGCAGGCAAGATCCTCGACGACACGACGCTCGTTCTGCAGCAGGAGCAGGGCGACGCGCTGGCGACGCCGGTGCAGCAGACCGGGACGCAGGCGGAGTATTTCGCCCAGATGCGGCTCTCCCGCCAGACGGCGCGGGACGAGGCCGTCGAGCTGCTGCAGGAGACCATTGCCTATGCCGACGGCGATGCCGCCAGCAGCGCCAAGCTCGAGGGCATCATCTCGGACGCGCTGGCCGAATCCCAGATCGAGAGCCTCATCGTGGCCAAGGGCTATCAGGACTGCGTGGCCTATATCAGTGAGGACGGCATCTCCGTCGCCGTCGCCGCGCCGGAGGACGGCCTGACGCAGTCGGACGTCGCCCTGCTGTCGGATATCGTGCTTTCGCAGACGAGCTGCAAGCTCTCGGATATCCGTGTTATCGGCGTCGAGCCGGAAAAGGGACAGTAAGGCCTGAGCGCCCGGATTTCCGCATTTGACGATCCGATTTTCGCAACGCCGCTATTGTATTTTCCGTAAAATGTGATAAAATAGATGGGACAATCGCGAAGCATGCCCTGCGGCGGCTTCGGAGAAAGGGTGGTCAATACCATGGCAGAAAGCAAAAATTACATCGTTCAGCCCCAGGAGGGCGGGAACATTCTGATTTCGGAGGACGTCATCGCCTCCATCGCCTCGCTGGCCGTGCGCGAGGTCGAGGGTGTCTATGGCCTGAGCGCCACGCAGACGCTTGATCTAACGGCGATCCTCGGCAAGAAGAACCTGAGCAGCGGCATCCGCGTGACGCTGCAGGACAACGTCATTGACATTGCCTGCAACCTTGTCGTCCGGATTGGCCAGCCCGTGATGACCGTTGCCAAGAACGTGCAGGAGGGCATCGCCAACGCTGTGGAGTCCATGGCAGGCGTCCGCCCGGCTCACGTCAATGTCAACGTCTGCGGCGTTGCCGCGCCGAAGGCGGAGCAGGCCTGAGGCTATGCCGCTCTGCAGCCCCCCCGCCGCAGAGCGGCAGTCCTTCACTTTCACTTTACATACCAAGGAGACATGACATGACACGCTCAAACGCCAGAGAGGTCGCCGTGCATCTCATTTATGAGATCGACTATACCGGCGAAGACCCTGCCCAGGCCATCGAGACCCGCATGGACCGCAGCTATTACAGCGGCCTTTCTGCGGAGAACGACGTCTATGCAGAGCGCCCCAGCAAAAAGCAGATGGACTATATCCGCACCTGCGTGACGGGTGTCTGCGAGCACGCAGAGGAGCTGGACGCCCTGATCGCCCAGTATGCCGTGCGCTGGAATCTGCACCGGATCTCCCGCCTGACGAAGGCGGCGATGCGGCTTGCCATTTATGAAATGCGCTATGTCGACGATGTGCCGAACGGCGTTGCCATCAACGAGTGCGTGGAGCTGACGCGGAAATATGAGGACGCGCAGGTCGTTTCCTTTGTGAACGGCATTCTCGGCTCCGTGGCGCGCGGCGCAAAGCCGAACACCGAGGCCCCTGCGGACCCGCAGCCGGAGGAAGCACAGCCGGAGGAGACTCCGTCCGAAGAGACGCAGCCCGCTCCGGAGGAGGCGCAGCAGCCATGAGGGTGCTCGCCTTCGACACCAGCAACTATACGACCTCGGTCGCGTCCTTCGACGGCACGGCCGGTCACAATATCTCGCGTCTGCTCGATGTGGAGCAGGGCGCGCTCGGACTGCGCCAGAGCGATGCGCTGTTCGCCCATGTAAAACGCCTGCCGGAGCTTGCCGACAGGCTGTTTTCGGATATCGGCACGGACGCAGGCTTTGAAGCAGTCGGTGTCAGCACGCGGCCGCGCGCCGTAGAGGGGTCGTACATGCCCTGCTTCCTCGCGGGCGAATCGCAGGCACGCGTGCTCGGTGCGGCACTCGGCGTGCCCGTCCTGCCGTTTTCGCACCAGCAGGGGCACATCGCGGCCTCACTGTGGGGCTCCGGCCATATGGAGCTGATGGACGAGCCGCATCTGGCCTGGCATCTTTCCGGCGGTACGACGGAGCTTCTGCGCGTCACGCCGGAGAAGAAGGGCAGCGTGCATGCCGAGAAGATCGGCGGCACGACGGACATCTCCGCCGGTCAGCTCATCGACCGGACCGGCAAGCTGCTCGGCCTGCCGTTTCCGTCCGGCAAGCACATCGACGCCCTGAGCCGGTCCGCGCAGGACCGGCAGGTCTTCCGCGTCAAGGTGCAGGGGACCACATTTTCCCTTTCCGGCGTGCAGAATAAGGTCGAGCAGTACCATGCGGCGGGAAATTCCCCGGAGGAGACGGCGGGCTATGCGCTGCGCTGCCTCATCGGCGCCATTGTCCGCGCGACGGGGAACGCGCTGCTGGAATATCCCGACAGCTGCGTCGTGTTTGCAGGCGGTGTTGCATCGAACACGCTGCTGCGCAGCAGCTGCGCGGCACTTCCGGCCATTTTCTGTCCGCCGCAGTTCGCCACGGACAACGCCCTCGGCGTTGCCGTTTTAACCTGGAGGGCGCTGCATGGCTGAGATCTTTGAGGTATCGCAGATCAACGAGTATCTGCGACAGCGCTTTGAAGCAGACGAATTTCTCGGCTCGCTGCTCATCCGCGGTGAGCTGAGCAACTATAAAATTTACCCCTCCGGCCATCACTATTTCACGCTGAAGGACAGCCAGAGCGCCATCCGCTGCGTCATGTTCAAGGGCAGCGCCATGCGCCTGCGTTTCCGGCCGGAGACGGGTATGAAGGTCATTGCGGGCGGGCGCATTGCCGTGTTCCCGCGTGACGGAGCCTACCAGCTCTACTGCACGTCGCTCACGCCGGAGGGCGTCGGCGATCTGCATGTCGCCTTTGAGCAGCTCAAGCTGAAGCTGCAGGCTGAGGGCCTGTTCGCCCGCGAGCGCAAGCAGGCCCTGCCGCGCTTCCCGCACCGCATCGCCATCATCACGTCCTCCGCGGGCGCGGCTCTGCACGACATGCTGCGCATCCTGCGCAAGCGCTACCCGCTGACGGAGGTCAAGCTGCTCGGCGTCCGCGTGCAGGGGGCCGAGGCTCCGGCGGAGATCGCCGGGGCGATCCGTTACGCCAACCGCTGGGAGCTGGCCGACCTCATCATCACCGGACGCGGCGGCGGCTCCATGGAGGACCTTTGGGCCTTCAACGACGAACGCGTGGCCCGCGCCATTGCCGATTCGCATATTCCGGTCATCTCGGCCGTCGGCCATGAGCCGGATGTGACGATCTCGGACTTCGTAGCCGATCTGCGCGCAGCGACGCCGTCGAACGCAGCCGAGTTGGCCGTGCCGGACCAGACGGAGCTGCGCCAGCATCTGGCCGCCCAGCGCGCCATGCTGCTCACGCTGATGACGCGCCGCCTGAAGCAGGAACGCCAGCGTGTGGCCCAGCTGGCCGGAGCGCGCGCCCTGCGCGACCCGAAAAACTATATCGACGACCGCCGCATGCAGCTCGACTATACGCAACGCCGCCTGATCGCCGCCTTGCAGCGGCTTGTGGCGCAGCAGCGCGAGCGCTTTGTCCGGCTGACGTCGAAGCTCGACGCGATGAGCCCGCTGAAGGTGCTCTCGCGCGGCTATTCTATGACGTTTGACGCGCAGGATCATGTGGTGCGGAGCGTCCGCACGCTATCCTGCGGCGACCGGATCACCGTCCGGCTCGCGGACGGCCGCGCCTCTGCCGAGGTGCGGGAAATACAGGAGGATGCAACATGAGCACGGAATCGATCACATTTGAACAATCTCTGCAGCGGCTCGATGAGATCGTCCGCCGCATGGAAAAGGGCGACGTCCCGCTGGAGGAGGCCCTCTCGCTGTTTGAGGAGGGCACGCGGCTGGCAGGCTCCTGCAGCCGCCTGCTGGACGAAGCGGAGCTGAAAGTCGTTCAGCTCACCAAGGGCGCAGACGGCGCCCCGCAGGAAACGGAGCTTGCCGATGCTGGAATTTGAAGCGCTGCTGCGCAGCTATGCCGACCGCGTGGAGGGCTATCTCCACTCCTGCTTTACGGATGCGGACGAGCCGCAGCAGGTCCTGTTTGACGCCATGCGCTACAGCCTGCTTGCCGGGGGAAAGCGCCTTCGTCCTGTGCTGGCGCAGGCCTTCTGCGAGCTGTGCGGCGGCAGCGCCATGGACGCCCTGCCGTTTGCTGCCGCCGTGGAGATGGTGCATACCTACAGCCTCATCCACGACGATCTGCCGTGCATGGACAATGACGATTACCGCCGCGGCCGCCTGACGAACCACAAGGTCTACGGCGAGGCGACGGCCGTTCTGGCGGGCGACGCCCTGCTGACGGCCGCATTCGGCCATCTTGCCGCAGCCCCGCTGCCCGCGTCCCGTGTCGTCAAGGCCACACGGGTGCTCTCGCTGTGCGCGGGCGAGCTCGGTATGGTCGGCGGGCAGGTGCTGGACATGGAGGCCGAGCACCGCGTCTGCACGGAGGAGGAGGTCCTCGCCATCCAGTCGCGCAAAACGGGCGCGCTCATCTCGGCTGCCTGCCAGCTCGGCGTCATCGCAGCCGGCGGCAGCCCGGCCCAGCAGCAGGCAGCGGCGGATTACGCTGCAAGTCTCGGGCTGGCCTTCCAGATCGAGGATGATATTCTGGATGTCGTCGGCGATGCCGCAAAGCTCGGCAAGGCGACCGGCATGGACCAGAACAAAAATACATTCGTCCGGCTGCACGGCGTGGAAGCCTGCCGCGCCCGCATCACGGAAGAAACGCAGCGCGCGGTCGCTGCGCTCGCGCCGTTCGGTCAGGCGGAGTTCCTGACGGAGCTGGCGCAGCGCCTGACGAGCCGCGATCACTGAGGAGAAAAACCATGAAAGCACTGCTTCACAGCCTTCTGGAGGCCGCTACCCTTGGCAGACCGGTCGTCCTCTGCACCGTCGTGCATTCCGGCGGCTCCGCACCGCGCAGCGCAGGCGCGCATATGGCCGTGTTCGCCGACGGCAGTACCCGCGGCACCGTCGGCGGCGGCCGCTTGGAGCTGCTCGCCGCAAAGGAGGGGCTGTCGCTTCTGCAGCGGCAGACCTCGGCCCTGCGGGCCTATGACCTCTCGGAGCGCGAGGGCGGCATCGGCATGGCTTGCGGCGGCAATGTCATCGTGTCGTATCTCTATCTCGGCCCGGAGCAGGCCGACTTCGTGCGCGCCATGGCGGCTGCGTTCGACGCCACGGCGCCCTGCTGGCTGAAGCTCGTCATTGCCGAAGACGGCAGAACGGACGTTTCGCTTCCGAACGGGGCGGACCGTTCCCTGTGCGCGGCCCAGCCGGTCTGGATGCCGGGAACGCCTGCTGTTTATACTGAGCCGCTCACGCAGCCGGGGCGCGTCTATCTCTTCGGCGCGGGGCATGTCGGGCAGGCGCTCGTGCCGGTGCTGGAATATGTCGGCTTTGCCGTGACGGTCTATGACCCGCGGCAGGAGCTGGCCGAGAGATTCTCCGATGTGATCTGCGCGCCGTATGCCGAGCTGGAGGACCATATCACGCTCACGCCGTATGACAGCGTCGTCGTCATGACGCCGGGCCACATGGCGGACTTTGAGGTCCTGCACCGCATCCTACGCCATCCGCTGTCCTACATCGGCTGCATCGGCAGCCGGAACAAGGCGGCCAAGACGCGCGACCTGCTGCGGCAGGAGGGCTTCTCCGAAGAGGCCATTGCGTCTGTCCATCTGCCCATCGGCCTGCCGATCCTGGCGCAGACCCCGGCGGAGATCGCCATCAGCATTGCGGGCGAAATGATCCGCTGCCGCGCCGAGGCGGCACAGAAACGCTAAAAAACGGAGCGCTTTCAGCCGGAAAGCGCTCCGAAGTTTTTCTGCCTTACAGTGTTTTGATGGCGTCGATCAGCGCGTCGACATCCTCCTGCGTTGTGGACCAGCTCGTGGCAAAGCGGGCAACGCTGTGCTCCTCGTCGACCTTGCCCCAGGTGTGGAAGGCAATCTTCTGCTGCAGGGCACGGACGGCCTTGTTCTCCATGATGAGGAACTGTAGGTTCGTCGGCGAATGAAGATAGAACTGCAGGCCACGCGCATCGAAGGCATCGCGGATCTGCATGGCCATGTTGATGGCGTGCTTGCTGATGCGGAAATACAGGTCGTCCGTAAACAGCGTGTCGAACTGCAGGCCGAGCAGGCGGCCCTTGGCCAGCAGCGCGCCGTGCTGTTTGGCAATGGTGGAGAAATATCGCGGCATGTTGTGCTTTGTAAAGACTGCGGCCTCGCCGAACAGCGCGCCGACCTTCGTGCCGCCGATGTAGAACACGTCGCACAGCTGGGCCAGCTCCGGCAGGGTAATGTCGCACTTCGGGCTCATCAGACCGTAGCCGAGGCGTGCGCCGTCGATGTAGAGTGGGATATTGTACCAGCGGCAGACGCTGGCCAGCTCGACGAGCTCACGCTTGGTGTAGAGCGTGCCGAACTCCGTCGGGTAGGAGATGTAGACCATGCCGGGATAGACAAAATGCTGGTGACTCGCATCCTGCCAGTAGTCCTTCATATACATCCAGACATCCTCGGCGCGGAGCTTGCCGTCGTAGACGGGCAGGGCGATGACCTTGTGGCCCGTGAATTCGATGGCGCCGGCCTCGTGGTCGCTGATGTGGCCGGTCTGCGCGGCGATCACGCCGCCGTAGGACGGCAGCATGGAGTCGATGACGACGGCGTTCGTCTGCGTGCCGCCGACCATGAAGAAAATGTCGGCGCCGGGACAGTCACAGGCCGCGCGGATCTTTTCCTTTGCGCTCTCGCAGTATTTGTCGCTGCCGTAGCCGGGGAGCTGCTCCAGATTCGTCTCGTTCAGACGGCGCAGGATCTCTACCCGCGCGCCCGCAGTATAATCGCTCTCAAAAGAATGCATAGCTGTCACTCCTGCGGCAATCAGCCTGTCATTACAGCGCGGGCATTCTTTGCCCGTTTGTCCGCTGTGCAACTACAAGTTTAGCACGGCAGAGCGGCCTTGTCAAGCGCTGTTTCGCCTTTCCGCGGGCCGATCCGCCGTATATCACGCCCGGCCGGCTGCGCAGGATCGGCCCGGCGGAACAGGAACGGATGGAACTATTTCGGCGGGCTGAATATTCATTATTTTGAAATATTTCCGATATTTTCGCTTGCTAATGAGGAAAACATTGGAAAAAACATTGTACCGGTAGAAAATCGCGGGATATTTTTTGGAAAAACCGACAAAGGATACTTGTATATTTCCCGTCGTTATGGTATGATGTTATTGGTGGCGCAGTATCCTAGTCAAAGCGCGCCGGTTTCGAAGAAGGGCCTAAAAATCCTTTTAAGGGCATATCGATGAAGTCCCTGGTGCTTGCTTTTTTCGCCCAGATCAGGGTGGGTGCTGGGGGTTAAGGTCTCCGGGCGAGGTGTAACGGCATATACCGACCGACCCGGTTTCCGTGGAGACCTGCTCTTGTGCGACAGCCGTTCCGTATCTGCGGGTACCCGGACTGCGTACGAAGCAGGATTGAACCTGCATTGCGGTGCACAGAATCGTGTGCTGTGTGTAGCGTAGCCTGCCTTGCGTGGGTATGTGGGAATAGGGGAGCGACGCGTCAGCCGCCGTGGCCGCGGCGATTGGCGATATTGCCCCTTGAAACCATGCCTGCAAAAGAGGATAGAGCCGGTGCGTAATGCTGTGGAAAACACCTAGGCTGACTGTTCATTCAGGGCATGCAGAGGATTACAGTGCGGACTAAGTGGCAATCGGGTACCGGATGCGGCAACGCTCCGGCTTTGGCTTTAAATGGAAACAGCCGTCCGGCGACGGGCGGCAGCGACTGGGGAAATCCAACCCGACCTAAGCCGCAGGCTTTACTCTGTCTGCTGCCACCATTCTTTAGAAATTCTTGGCTTGTGGGCCCGGCCCACAGACTTCAGTGTTTCCGGAGGAGATATTTTTGAGCGCAAACCATACGGAGCCTCCCTCAAAAGGGAAGCGGAAAAAGAAAAACAGTCATATTCGCTGGATCGTCACAGTCTTTTTTGTGGCAGTCGTAATTTCCTCGACGATCTCGTTCTTTTCCTCCACAGTGCTGGAGGGGGCAGGGCTTGTCGAGGCATTTCTTGTACTTTTGCTGATCGTGGCGCTAGGCATCGTGTTCGATATCATCGGCGTGGCTGTGATGTCGGCCGAGGAGAAGCCCTTCCATGCCATGGCGGCCAAAAAGGTCCCCGGCGCTGCCGAGGCTCTGCACCTGCTGCGCAATGCGGAAAAGGTCTCGAGCTTCTGCAATGACGTCGTGGGCGATATCTGCGGCGTCGTATCCGGCTCGGCTTCCGCCGTTGTGGCCGTGCGCGCTCTTACCATGCTCAATTCCGAAACGGTGGCACAGCTGATCATGTCCGCGCTGGTGTCCGGTGTAACGATCGCCGGCAAGGCCTGCGGCAAGAATATCGCCACCGGCAAGGCGACGCAGATCGTGCATACGACCTCCAAGCTGATCTACTACATCAAGTCACTCTTTACCGGCAAGCTCCCGAAGAAAAAGAAAAAGTGACAGTCTGAGGGTGTGTCATTTTTGACGTTATTAGATACCATCAATTCCCGCGAGGCGCTGTGCGCGCTGAATGACGCGCAGCTGCGCCAGCTTTGCGACGAGATTCGACAGTTTCTGGTGCTGAATGTCGCCCGGACGGGCGGTCATCTGGCCTCGAACCTCGGCGTTGTCGAGCTGAGTGTTGCGCTGGAGCGGGTATTCGATACGAGCCGTGACCGGCTCCTGTTCGACGTGGGGCATCAGTCCTATGTCCACAAGATCCTGACCGGCCGGCGGGACGAATTCCGCACACTGCGTATGTTCGGCGGCCTTGCGGGCTTCCCAAAGCCGTCGGAGAGCGTGACGGACCCGTTTGTGGCCGGTCACGCCTCCAGCTCCGTCTCCACCGCCCTCGGCATGGCGCGTGCCCGCACGCTGCAGCATGAGGACTATCACGTCGTGGCCCTGATGGGCGACGGCGCAATGACCGGCGGCCTGGCCTATGAGGCCATGAACGATGCCGGGGAGAGCAGCGAGCAGCTCATCGTTATCCTGAACGACAACGGCATGTCCATCACGCCGAACGTCGGCGGCATTGCCCAGCATCTTGCGCTCATCCGCACGCGGCCGGGCTATTACCGCATCAAAAAGGCCTATCGCGCCGTCACGGCAAAGGTGCCCGGCGGAAAGTGCCTCTACCGCCTGACGCACCGGCTCAAGGAGCACTGGAAGCGTATGCTCTTCGGCACGACGTTCTTTGAGGAGATGGGCTTTGAATATTATGGCCCCGTAGATGGGCATGATCTGAAACGGCTGGAATATATGCTCCGGCTCGTCAAGGACCGCCGGCATCCGGTCCTGCTGCACGTCATCACGCAGAAGGGCAAGGGCTACGCGCCTGCTGAGGAGAACCCCGATGTGTTCCACGGCATCGGCCATTTCGACCCCGAAAAGGGGATGGAGCCGCGCTGCGGCCATCTTCCGACATTTTCCGACACATTCAGCGAAACGATTGACGCGCTCGGCGCGCAGGAGCCGCGCATCTGCGCCATTACAGCCGCCATGCTGCGCGGGACCGGCCTCGATGCCTTTGCAGCCCACTATCCGGAGCGCTGCTTCGATGTCGGCATTGCAGAGGGACACGCCGTCTCCATGGCGGGCGGCCTTGCCAAGCAGGGAATGATCCCCGTTGTTGCGATCTATTCCACATTCCTGCAGCGCGCTTATGATATGCTGCTGCAGGATGTTGCCATGCTCGGACTGCATGTCGTATTTGCCGTAGACCGCGCCGGCCTTGTCGGCGGGGATGGAGAGACGCACCACGGCGTGTTCGACGTGAATTATCTGCGCTCCGTGCCCGGCATGCAGGTCCTGTGCCCCGCCAGTCAGGCGGAGCTGGGTCAGATGCTGCGCCGCGCTGTGCTGGAGATGACCGGCCCGGTTGCCGTGCGCTATCCCCGCGGGTGCGACGGCACGTTTACCGGCATCGCAGAGCAGCCGTGCCTGCGCGAGGGGAGCGACATTACCCTCGTCACCTACGGGACGCTCGTCAACGAGGTGCTTGCCGCGGCAAAGATGCTGCAGGCGCGCGGCATTTCCGCCGAGGTCCTGAAGCTGCCCTCCATCAAGCCGCTCGATGTCCGCACCGTCGCTGCCTCCATGCGGAAGACGGGCCGCCTGCTCGTGGCAGAGGAGGCCGTGTGCATCGGCTGCGTCGGCAAGGAGCTGTTGGCGTCGCTCCGTGCTCGCGGAGTGGGCGGGCCTGTGCGGCTGTGCAATCTCGGCGACCGCTTTATTCCCCACGGCGCGGTGCCGGAGCTGTACCGCCTGGCGGGGTTGGACGCAAAATCTCTTGCTGACGCTGCCTGGGAGGTATGTCAGAATGAAGCATAAGGAACGATTGGATGTCGTTCTCGTGGAGCGCGGCCTGTGCGACAGCCGAAGCAAGGCGCAGGCGCTCATCATGTCCGGCGAGGTCTATGTCAACGGGCAGAAATCGGACAAGGCCGGTACGCCGGTCGAGGACGAGGCCGTTGTAGAGCTGCGGGGCAATCCCTGCCCCTACGTCAGCCGCGGCGGCCTGAAGCTTGAAAAGGCGCTGCGCGACTTCGGCGTCGATCCGACCGGCTTCGTCTGCAGCGACTCGGGCGCCTCGACGGGCGGCTTTACGGACTGCCTGCTGCAGAAGGGCGCGAAGAAGGTCTTCGCCATCGATGTCGGCTATGGCCAGCTTGCCTGGAGCATCCGGCAGGACCCGCGCGTGGTGTGCATGGAGCGGACGAACATCCGCTATGTCACGCCGGAGCAGCTCGGAGAGCCGCTGGACCTGTCCGTTGTGGATGTTTCCTTCATTTCCCTGCGGATCGTCCTGCCCGCCATCCGTGCACTGCTGAAGCCGACGGGGCAGATCCTCTGCCTCATCAAGCCACAGTTCGAGGCCGGCCGGGAGAAGGTCGGCAAGAAGGGCGTCGTCCGCGACCCGGCCGTCCATGAGGAGGTCCTGCAGAATTTTCTGGCGCTGGCTGCGGAGCTGGAGCTGACCGTCCGCAACCTGACGTTTTCCCCGGTGCGCGGCCCCGAGGGCAACATTGAATTTCTCGGCCATCTGAGCATGGAGCCGCAGGGCGGCATCACGCCGGATGTTCCTGCGCTCGTTGCACAGGCGCACGCAGAACTCAGGGGATAAGCTATGAAAAAGATCGTCTTGACGCCGAATCCCTACCGGGACCGGAACTTCAAATATGTCACGCTCGCCGATAAGCTCCTGCGCGAGGCTGGGCTGGAAACGCGCATCTGCCTCGCCTTCGATGTGGACCGCAGCTTCGAGCTGCCGGACAATGTTGTTCTGACGGAGCTGAACCATGAGCTGCGCGATGCCGATCTACTCGTCTGCTTCGGCGGCGACGGCACGATCCTCCATGCCTCCAAGGCTGCAACAAAGGCCGGAATCCCGGTCCTCGGCGTGAACATCGGCACCATGGGCTTCATGGCGGAGCTGGAGAGCAGCGAGCTCAAGGAGCTGCGCCGCCTTGCGGATGACGATTTCTCCGTCGAGCCGCGCATGATGCTCCACGTCCGCGCGGAGCACGAGGGACGCGTCATTCTGGAGGAGGACGCGCTGAACGACGCCGTCATCACGAAGGGCGCGGTCGCCCGCGTGGTGCAGATGTCCGTGCAGGGCGACGGCGTGGATATGATGTCCTTCAGCGGCGACGGGCTGATCGTCTGCACGCCGACCGGTTCCACGGCCTATTCCATGTCGGCTGGCGGCCCGCTGGTCGAGCCTGCTGCACAGAATATCGTGCTCACGCCGATCTGCGCCCACGATATGCAGACACGTGCCATCGTTACGTCTGCAGACCGCGAGATCACGGTGCAGCTTGCCCGCACCGGCCGCAAAAACGCCTTTCTTTCCGTGGACGGCGGCAAGGCTGTCCGCCTGAGCAGCGGCGATCGCATTACCATACGCCGCTCTGAGCATGTCACACGGCTGCTCCGCCTGACCGGACGCAGCTTTTTCGAGATCATACAAAATAAATTCAGGTAGGTGGGAACCATGAAAAACGATCGTCAGAAAAAAATCATCGAGCTTGTGGAGAACCGGTGTATCGAGACGCAGGAGCAGCTGCTCGATCAGCTCCGCCAGTGCGGCTTCCACAGCACCCAGGCCACCGTTTCCCGCGATATCAAGGAGCTGCAGATCGTAAAATCCCTCGACGGCATGGGAGGCTATCGCTATTGCCTGCCGCACCGCGTGGAGTGCGAGAAGTTTGGCGCGCGCTTCCGCGTGATCTTCCGCGAATGCGTCACGAACATCGACTACGCCCAGAATATCATCGTCATCAAGACCATGCCCGGTCTCGGCGCAGCCGCGGGTGCGAACATCGACTCGCTGAAGATGCCGAACATGGTCGGCTCGCTGTCCGGCGACGATACGACGCTCGTCATCATGCGCGACAAGGAATCTGCCGCGGAGTTCTGCCGCGAGCTGCACCGCATGCTCGAGTAAGGAGCCGCCATGCTTCGCCTGCTGCACATTGAGAATATCGCCGTGATCGAGCAGGCGGATATCCTGTTTGAGCGCGGCTTTAACGTCATGACCGGCGAGACCGGCGCGGGAAAATCCATCGTCATCGACGCGATCTCTGCCATTCTTGGCGAGCGCGCCTACCGCGATATGATCCGCACCGGCGCGGCGCGCGCCGCTGTTCGCGCCATTTTTGACGATGTGCCGGAGCTTGCGTGGTTTGCCGAGAACAGTGTGCCCTATGACACGGAGGTCGTCGTACAGCGTGAGATCTATCTGGACGGAAAGAATCTCTGCCGCGTGAACGGCGTGGCCGTCACGGTCGGCATTCTGCGGAGGCTCGGCCTGCAGCTCATCAACATCCACGGCCAGCACGACTCCGCAGCGCTGTTCGATGAGAACTACCATCTGACATTTCTGGACAGCTTCGCGGCCGATGTGCCCTTGCTGGAACAGTACCGTGCACAGTTTTCCGCCCTGCAGAGCCTGCAGCGCGAAATGTCGCACCTGCGCATGGACGAGAGTGAAAAGCTCCGCCGCACGGAGACGCTGCGCTATCAGATCGATGAGATCGAGCGTGCGGCTCTGAAGCCGGATGAGGACACGCAGCTCGAGGCCCGCCGCCGTCTGCTGCAAAATGCCGAAAAGCTCTCGGACGGTCTGCGCGATGCCGCCGCCTGTCTGGACGGCGGGGACGAGGCGCAGGGCGCGGCGGCTCTCCTGACGCAGGCAGAGCGCGATCTGGCGCACAGCGCGCGCTTTGATGAATCGCTGCAGCCGCTGCACGACACGATCGCGGACCTGATGTATCAGGCGCAGGACGCCGCAGAGCAGCTCCGCGACCGTCTGTACCGCCTGTCGTACTCCGCAGACGAGCTGGAGCAGCTTGAGGAGCGCCTCGACCTGCTGCACCGCCTGCGCCGGAAATACGGCGCGGACTGCGCGGCCATTCTGGACTACCTTGCCAGGGCAAAAGCGGAGCTGGAGGAGATCGAGTTCTCCGATGAGCGCCTGCAGCAGCTGGAAAAGCAGGCCGCTGCGGCGGAAAAGCAGGCGCGGGAAACGGCGCTTCGCCTGCGCGAATGCCGAAAAGCGGCCTCAGAGGCCCTGACGGCGCGCGTGCTGGACGAGCTGTCCCAGCTGGATATGAAGAAAGTACAATTTGCCTGCCGCTTCACGGAGACGGATCTGACGCAGGACGGCATGGACGCCGTTTCGTTCTACATGTCCGCCAACCTCGGCGAGGCGCTCAAGCCGCTGAGCAAGGTCGCTTCCGGCGGCGAGCTGGCGCGCATCATGCTGGCGCTGAAAAACGTGCTGGCCGAGAGAGACCATGTGCCGACGCTGATCTTCGACGAGGTCGACACCGGTGTCTCCGGCCGGGCCGCTCAGCGTGTGGCGGAAAAGCTCCGCGCCCTGTCCCGTACGAAGCAGGTCCTGTGCGTAACGCATCTGCCGCAGATCGCTGCGCTGGCGGACACGCATTTCCGCATCGCCAAGGCAGAGCACGACGGCCGCACGTTCACGAGCGTGACGCCGCTCGACTTTGAGGGGCGCAAGGCCGAGCTGGCCCGCATCATCGGCGGCGCGAGTATCACGCCGACCACGCTGCAGAGCGCGGCGGAAATGTTGGAAAGTCGGACTTGACAAAGCACCGATTTTCTGTTAGGATACCTATAGCAAAACGCTGTGATGGAATGAAGTACCCCCGTGCTCCACGCGCAGAGAGCCGCCGGTCGGTGTAAGGCGGCAGGGAAGCGGGGCGAAATACCTTCCGGAGCGGCCGGCCTGAACCTGCAGTAGGGCCGGACGGGTGCGCCCGATATCGCGCAGGAGTGTGGCTGCACTCCCCGAGCCCGCCGCTGTGAAGCGCCGGGGATGACGAGGTGGTACCGCGTAGTTTTACGCCCTCTGTCCATTGGACAGAGGGCGTTTTTTATGACAAAAACAGGAGGTAATTATGAAACTTTATGACGAGCTTGTCGCCCGCGGCCTCATCGCGCAGGTGACGAATGAAGAAGCGATCCGCGAAATGATCGACAACGGCAAGGCCACGTTCTATATCGGCTTTGACTGCACGGCAGACTCCCTGCATGTCGGCCATTTCATGGCCCTGTGCCTGATGAAGCGCCTGCAGATGGCGGGCAATAAGCCCATCGCCCTCATCGGCGACGGCACGACGATGATCGGCGACCCGTCGGGCCGCACCGACATGCGCCAGATGCTCACTGAGGAGACTATTGCGTATAATGCGGAGTGCTTCAAGCGTCAGATGGAGAAATTCATCGACTTCTCCGACGGCAAGGCGATCATGCTGCGCAACTCTGCCTGGCTGAAGCCGCTGAACTATATCGAGCTGCTGCGCGAGGTCGGCGCCTGCTTCTCTGTCAACAACATGCTGCGCGCCGAGTGCTACAAGCAGCGCATGGAGAAGGGCCTGAGCTTCCTGGAATTCAACTACATGATCATGCAGAGCTACGACTTCTACTACATGTTCCAGCACTACGGCTGCAACATGGAATTCGGCGGCAACGATCAGTGGAGCAACATGCTTGGTGGCACGGAGCTCATCCGCCGCAAGCTCGGCAAGGACGCCCACGCCATGACCATCACGCTGCTGCTCAACTCCGAGGGCAAGAAGATGGGCAAGACAGCCAAGGGCGCAGTCTGGCTCGATCCGAACAAGACGACGCCTTTCGACTTTTTCCAGTACTGGCGCAATATCGACGATGCCGACGTCATGAAGTGCCTGCGCATGCTGACCTTCCTCCCGCTCGAGGAGATCAACGCCATGGAGGGCTGGGAAGGCAGCCAGCTCAACAAGGCCAAGGAAATTCTCGCCTATGAGCTGACGAAGCTCGTCCACGGCGAGGAAGAGGCCAATAAGGCCCGTGATGCGGCGAGGGCTCTGTTCCTCAGCGGCACGAACGATGCCGATATGCCGACAACGGAGCTGACGGAAAGCCAGCTCACGGATGGCAGGATCGGCATTCTGGACCTGATGCTCGCCTGCAAGCTCGCGCCCACGAAGTCCGAGGCGCGCCGTCTCGTCCAGCAGGGCGGCGTGTTCGCTGATGACGAGAAGGTTGCATCCATCGACGTTGTCTTCACGGGCGAGCAGCTCAAGAACGGCGTCAAGCTCCGCAAGGGCAAGAAGGTCTTCCACAAGGCTGTTCTTGCATGCTGACGTTTCGCACTGCGGCGGAGCCCGACTTTGAGCATGTGAACCGGCTGGCCCGGCAGGTGCACGAGCTGCACGTCTCGCTGCACCCCGATCTCTATCGCTCCGTCAAGCATCCCATCTCCTGTGAGGAATTCCGGGAGATGATGGAGCGGGATCAGCTCGTGGTGGCCTGCCGCGGGGAGCACATCGTGGCCTATGCCGCCTTTGCCGTGCGGGATTTTGACGGCGCGTCGATCCTGCCGCGCCGCGTGATGATGCTCGACGCGCTGTGTGTCGACGGCCCGTGCCGCAGGCAGGGCATCGCACATGCCATGCTCGAGGAGCTGTGCCGCCGTGGCCGCGCGCTGGGCTGTACGGACCTGCAGCTGGCCTGTGACAGCCGCAATACGTCGGCACTGGCCTTTTATGAAGCGCAGGGCATGCAGCGCAAGCTCATCCAGTTCCGCAAAAAGCTCTGACACGAAAAATCAGGGCGCATCATGCGCCCTGAAAAGCCTCGCAGAGTTCGCCGCCCGCAGGCGGCGAATCCAATAGGATCCTTTTCTCCGGCGGCGTGTACGTCGGAGAAAATACAAATCAGTCCGTTAGTGTGCGAATCGCCCGCTTTTGGCGGGCGATTCGTGCGCGCAGCGGACTGAAATCTTTTTGTTGGAAAAGCCGAAAGGCTTTTCCAACAGTCGGTTTAAAGGCCCGTCATGGCTTCCAGAACGGCCCATTCTTCCATATCGAGGCCCTTGTTCATGCTGAGCGCCTCGTCGATGTCGATGTCGAAGATCTTGCCCTGATGTACGCCGACGATGCGGTTCGTGCTGCCCGCCGCAAGGATCTCCACGGCGCGATAGCCCATACGCGTTGCCATAACGCGGTCGCGGGCCGTGGGGGAACCACCGCGCTGCACATGGCCGAGGACGGTCACGCGCGGATCGAGCGCGATCTCATCGCGGATGCGGTTGGCGACGTCGAAGGCACTGCCTGCGCCCTCCGCAACGACGACCATATAGTGCGTGAAGCCGTTCAGACGGGCATTGCGGATCTTTTCGATGATCTCGGTGTCGAAGCTCTCCTTGCTCTCCGGCACGAGGACGGCCGTCGCGCCGACGGCAAGGCCGACATACAGCGCCAGATGACCGGCGTTGCGGCCCATGACCTCCACGACGGAGCAGCGCTCGTGCGATTGCATGGTGTCGCGCAGCTTATCGATGCACTCAATGGCCGTGTTGGCCGCCGTGTCAAAGCCGATGCAGTAATCCGTGCAGGCGATGTCGTTGTCGATCGTGCCGGGGAGACCGACGACGGAGATACCGTATTTTGACAGAGCCAGCGCGCCGCGGAACGTGCCGTCGCCGCCGATGGCGACAATGCCGTCCAGCCCGAGGAGCTTGCAGGTGCTGACGGCCTTCTTCTGGCCCTCCTCCGTGCGGAATTCCTCGCTGCGGGCGGTGTAGAGGATCGTGCCGCCGCGGTCGATGATATGTGCCACGCTGCGCTCGTCCAGACGGACAATGTCGCCGTTGATCAGGCCGTTCCAGCCGCGGCGGATGCCTACGACCTCGATGCCGCGGTACACGGCGGCACGGACAACGGAACGAACGGCCGCATTCATACCGGGGGCGTCGCCGCCGCTCGTGAGCACGCCGATGCGCTTCACTGCATTTTTCTTGGTTTCACTCATATGATTACCACCAGTCTGCCGCTGACGCGGCGCGAATTATCGGACCTATTTTACCGTATTTTTCAAAATGCCGCAATAGGGAAATTCTTACGATTGTCCAAAAGCCGGCAAAAAGATCACCCTGTCAGTGAAGCTGCTCCGGCAGGAGCGTCGTGTAAACGGCGTCGCAGAGGGCAGCCACGGCCTCACGGTCGATGGTGTAGTAAATGCGGCTCTCGCCCTTGCGGGCGCGGACGAGGCCTGCCTCGAGCAGCAGGCTCATGTGGCGCGAGATGGTAGCGGTCGTCAGCCCCATTTCCCGGGAAAGCTGCTGGCAGTAGGACGGCTGACGCGCGCAGCGGCGCAGCAGCTCGAACTTGCTCCGGTCCGCGACGAGTTTGAGCAGACTGCAGATGCCGTCGTCCGTCATCTTCAGGCGGTCAACGCGGAAATTCTCGTGCAGCAGCACGCCGAGGTAGACCTGACGGCAGTCACTGCACGCCAGCTCGTCATAGGTATAGATCATGTCGCCGCCCGCCACGAGGCTGAGGTTGATATAGGTGTCCATTTCGGCCAGCTGCATGCTCTGGTTCGTAAATCGCTCCAGCAGCTCCGAAAAGGCGTGTTTCGCAAAATACTGCTCCCAGTGGTCGTAGACCGGCTGCAGCTGCGGCAGGATCCGCGGCAGAATATCCTGCACCCGCTGCGCGGCAGGGCGCAGAAGGGCGGAAAGCTCGTCAAACATCGCAGAATAGTTCGTCAGCAGCTTATAAAGCCGCCAGCGGTACTGCTCCTCGATCATCAGGCCGTCCAGCTGTTCGGCAAGCGGCGGGATCGTCTGCCCCGGCTCCGCCGCATAGAAGCTGATGCCGCCGGAATTGATGTCCCGCAGGAGATAGGGGCCGTTCAGCCGCTCCTCGGCGGACTGCCGGGTGCGCTGCAGCGACTGCTCCAGATCGGTCGTCTGGATATCGAGGAAGCTGAAGATCATCAGCTTGGCAAGGCAGGTATTCTGCCACTTGCTCTCCGTCTCCCACTTGCGGAAGAACGTCTCCAGAGCCGGGCCGTCCTCCAGTCCGGTGCAGGCTGCCTCTGCCACCTTCGCGGCAAGCGCGCAGCTCTGCTCGATCTGCTCCCGCTCCGTGCGGGTGAGCTTGGAACCGAATTTTTGGAGCAGATCCCGCTTGCGCCCCTCGACGGACAGGCCGTTTACGTGCTGATACAGGGCCTCGACGGTCTCATACAGCACTACAGGGGAGCGTAAAACGATCTGCTTCATGAGGCATTCTCCTTTCTTGGAAGCGCCCCCGGCACAGCAGGGCCATGCCGGGGGCTCTATGTGTTTATATGCCGTGTTTATGTGCCCATTATATCATATGCTTGCGGGAAATGCCACGTTTATTTCTCCACGACAGCCGCAAAGCGATGCAGGATAGCGGCAGCCTGTGCGCGGCTTGCCGTTGCCTTCGGCATGAGATCCTGTCCGTCACCCTTGACGAGCCCGGCCTTCACGGCCCAGCCCATGGCCTCGCGGGCATAATCGCTGACGCTGGCAGCATCGCGGAAGGCATCGAGCATTCCGGCCTCGGTCTTCACGCCGCAGAACTTGGCATAGCGGAAGAAGATCGTGACCATCTGCTCGCGCGTGACGGCGGAATCCGGATCAAACGTCCCGTCGCCCATGCCGAGCACGATGCCGTTCTCGTTGGCCCAGGCGACAGCCTTGGCATAGTAGCTGTCAGCTGCGACATCGCGGAAGTTTGCCTCTGCCTTCGGCTCTGGAGAACCGACCATGCGGTACAGGACCGTGACGAGCTGACCGCGGGTGAGTGCCTGCTCCGGTGCGAACAGGCCGTTTCCGACGCCCTGGAAGATGCCGTTCTCCACGGCCCAGCGGACGTCCTCACAGAACCAGTCCGTCTCGGACACGTCGGCGAAGCTCAGCACGAAGCGGTACTGCGCCGTGACGGTGAGGTCCTTGCGGATGTTCGAGAAGTCGGCATCCCAGCCGGTGAAGGTGTAGCCCTCGCGCGCCGGGGCCTCCGGTGCTGCGGCAGCCTCGCCCCAGAATACGGACTGAGAAGACAGCTCCGTGCCGTCGTAGTCCACGAAGCGGACCGTGAACGACAGGCGTTCATACTGCGCCATGAGGATGCGGCTCTCCGTGATGTTCGTGTAGTCGCCGCTCCAGCCGGTGAAGGTGTAGCCCTCACGCGACGGCGCCTGCGGCGCTTCGGCGGCCTCGCCGTAGTTGACCTCCTGCGTCTTCAGGACCGTGCCGTCCCAATCCGTGAAGAAGACGGTGCAGGTCTTGACCGCATACAGGGCCGTGACGGTCATATCACAGGTGACGGCGGAGACATCGCCGCTCCAGCCGACGAAGGTATAGCCCTCGCGTGCCGGGGAAGCGGGCAGCTCTGCAGCCTCGCCATGCAGGACGGTCTGGACGGAGAGCTCCGTGCCGTCATAGTCCACAAAGCGGACGGTGTAGGAATTCTGCTCGTAATTTGCCGTAATGGTGCAGTCGGCGGTGATGTTTCTGCCGTCGGCGCTCCAGCCGGTGAAGTGGTAGCCCTCGTGCCACGGCGTGACCTCCGGCAGAACGGCATCCTCGCCGTATTCCACGGGCAGCGCGGCAAAGACATTGCCGGTCAGGCCGTCTGCAAGGCTGACGGTGTAGGTGTTGCGCGCAAACAGAACAGTGACCGTTGTATTGCTGCGGATGTGCTCGAGCGTGAGGGTGTCGTCCTCGCAGGCGGTGATCTCACCGTTTACGAGCACGCGGTCGGTGTGATAGCCCTCGTTCGGCTGGATCGTGAGCTTCAGCTCGCCGTCATAGAAGCAGGCCGTCTCGCCGAGCGGATCGACGGTACCGTTCTCTCCGGCGATGACGTTGACCGTCACCTTGTCGGACAGGCCGTCATACAGGGCCAGAACATCCATATCCTGCTGCACGTTCGACGTGTCTGCGGACCAGCCGGTGAAGGCGGCTTCCTCGCGCTGCGGCTCGGGCGGCAGCATGGCGGCATGACCTTCGGCAACGGGCTGCTCCAGCAGGACGCTGTGATCGACATCGAGGAAGCGCACGGTGTGGAACGTGGCCGGGGCGATGGGGTATTCGCCCCACTTGATCTCGCCGGACGGCGCCCACGTCGCAGCCTTGGCTGCGTCATAGTAGATGGTAAAATCGCTGGCAGTCTTGGCAAAGATGTTCGCGCCGACGCTGTCCGGACGGTCGCCGAGGAAGTAGGCCTCATGCATGCCCTTGCAGTAGTTGAACGCACTGGCATAGATCGACTGCACTGTGCTGCCGATGACGCAGCGCTTCATGTCCTTGCAGAAGCTGAAGGCATACTGGCCGAGCAGCTCGATGGCGGGCAGAGTCACGAATTCCAGACCCGTGCTGGAGAAGGCGTTTGCGCCGATGGCACGCAGCGCGCCGGTGCCGGTGAGGTACGTCAGCGTGCTGAGGTTCGCACAGGCGTAGGTATCGATAAGCTGGACGGAATTGGCCAGATCGATATGCTTCAGCGCCTTTGCGGTGGAGAATGCACGCTCCTCGAGCTTTTCAACGCCCGTCAGGTGGATATTCTCGAGGTACTTGCAGGAGTGGAAGGCGTAGCTGCCGACGGTGCGGACAGTGTCCGGTGTCTCGTAGCTGACGTCCGGGCGACCGGCCGGGTAGACGAGCAGGTGCGTGACGTCCTTGTCATAGAGCACGCCGTCGACCGTGGTATAGGCCGCGCAGCTCTCCGGCAGCTCAAAGGCAGTGACGCCGTCGTCATACTGGAAGGCCTTAAAATGGATGCTCGTGATCGTTGCAGGGAGCTTCACCACACCGGTCAATGCGATCCCGGCCATGCCGAACTCATCGATGGTCTCAAGGATGGGGGAGACGGTGACGGCCTGCAGCAGCTGCGGCTCATAGATGCCGTAGGGGCCGATGTGCTTCACGGTCTCCGGCATGGTAAAGGAGGCATCCGGACGGCCCTGCGGATAGAGGACCAGCGTATCGACGTTCTTGTTGTAGAGCACGCCGTCCACGCCCTTGAAATTCGGATTCGCCTCGTCCACGACAAAGCGCTCGAGCTTGTGGCAGTAGTTAAAGCACATGCTGCCGATGGAGGCAAGACCCTTGCCGAACACAACCTCCTGCAGGGAGCTGCAGCGGTTAAAGGCGGACGTGCCGATGGACTCCACGGAATCCGGCAGGCCGATGCGGGTCAGCTTTCCGCAGCCATAGAAGGCAAAATCGCCGATGGTCTTGAGGGATTCGCTGAAGTTGAATTCCGTCAGCGCGGTGATGTTGTAGAAGCTGCGCTCGCCAATTTCCGTCACGCCTGCGGGCAGGGTCACGGACGTCATGGCGGCATAGTAGAATGCCGATTCGCCGATGTAGGTCAGACCGGCGGGCAGCTCCGTATTGCCGAGCTTCTTGCAAGAGCGGAACGCACCCTTTTCGATGCGGGTAACGGTAGAGGGAATGATGACCTCGGTCAGCGCATTGCAGCTGGAGAACATTTCCTCCGGAACGGCGGTCATGCCCTCCGGCAGCTCCACGCGCGGGAGCTTCGAGGCAGAGCTGAACACGCCGCTGCCGTACTCCTGCGTTTTGGCGGACAGGTGCAGCTCCAGCAGGTTGGACAGGCCGTTAAAGGCGGAGTTGCCGATCTTCTGCACGCTGTCCGGAATGGTCAGGGTGCTGATGCCCTTCAGACCCATGAAGGCGCGTGCACCGATCTCGCGGAGGTTCTGACTCAGCACGAGCGTTTTCGCCGTGGAGCAGCTGTTGAACGCAGCGGATTCGACCAGCTCCACGCTGTCCGGCAGGACGATTTCCGTGATCTTTGAGCAGCCGCCGAAGGCGCAGGAACCGATCTCACGGACCGAGGTGCCGAAGTCGACATTGGCGAGCCTGCTGCACTTATAGAACGTATACTCGCCGATCGTCTTCATGCCGCTGCCGAGGCGAACGGTGGTCAGCGCGGTGCAGTAATAGACGGAGTATTTGCCGGTATCCTGCAGACCGTTACCGGAGTCGAACGTCTTGACGGCGGTGCACCATGCAAAGGCGTATTCGCCGATGGAACGCATGCTGTCCGGGAAGGACAGGCTCGTCAGAGCCTTGCAGGAATAGAAGGCACGCTCGCCGATGGTCTCGAGCTTCGGGGCATCCGGCAGGGACTTGAGCGCAGTGCAGGAATAGAAGGCACTGTCGCCGATCGCGCGCAGGCTTGCGCAGCCGTCAATGGACTGCATGCCGGTGTAGGCAAAGGCATAAGCCTCCAGCTCCACGACGCTGTCCGGAACTGTGAACGTGACGCCGGACTTTGCATAGGGATAGACCTTCAGAACGGTCATATCCTTCGTGTAGAGCACGCCGTCTACGGCGGTGTAGTTCGGGTTCTCTGCCGCAACGGTGATGGCAGGCAGGCTCGTGCAGGCCGCCCACGCAGAGGGACCGATCTGCGTGATCGTAGCAGGGATATCCACTGCCGTCAGGCTCTGGCAGGCGAAGAACGCGGAATCGCCGATGCTCGTCAGAGCGGTGGGGAAATTGATGGACGAAAGCTCGCTTGCATAGTAGAAGGCATAATCACCGATGGTGCTGACGGTATCCGGCAGGAAGACCGTCTGCACCTTGCTGTGGAAGAAGGCATATTCGCCGATGGTCTCCGTGCCGCTGGCCACGGGATAGCTGCTGTAGGCCTTGGCGGTCGGATACGACAGGAGCGTCTTGCCGTCGCCGCTGTAGAGCACGCCGTCAATGGACTGGTAGTACGGGTTGGCGCGGTCAACGTAAATGTTTGTCAGCGAAGCGCAGCGAGCAAAGGCACACGAGCCGATGGAGCGGATCTTGCTGCCAATCGTGAAGCTGCGGACGGTCTTGTTGAGCTGGAAGGCCTTTTCTGCGATGGCGGTGACGGGGTAGCCGCCGATCTCGTCCGGGATAACGACGTCCAGCTCCGAGCCGGTGTAGCCCGTGATGGTGATCTCGCCATTGCTCTCAAAATACTCAAACTGCGAGGATTCGATGAGCCTGCCGGTCTTGGCATCGAGCGTAACGACCTTTTCGTTGCGTCCGTAGTCCGCAAGGCAGACATAGACCTTGTTGAGGCCCGATACGTTCACGCGGACCGTCGCGGTCTCGCCGAGGGTCTTGCTGCTGTAGCCCTGACTGAAGACCGGCTCGGAGAACACGTTCATGTGCTCCACGTCATAGACCTCCACATAAGCAAGGTAACGGGAATCCGCGACCTCGAGCGTCAGCGTTTCGCCGTCGGAGGTCGACGACAGGATCTGCGGGGGCGTATTGTCGATGGTGACGGGGAACTCCCAGTGGGCATTTTTGTTCTGCGCCGCCGTGAAGCCGTCGTGATCGAGCTCGGCGTCGATGGAGACGATGACGGTCGTATCATCCTTCAGCATCTCACCGGCCGAATCCACGCCGTACCATGGGTCGATGGCCGTCGAGGTGAAGGAGCCCGCGGGGAGGATCGTGTCGTAATTCGCGTTATAGACGGACTTGCCGACATAGTCGACCGTCTTGCGGTAATAGGTCTCACCAGTCTTGGCGTCCGTAATGCGATAGGTCAGGGACTTTGCATTACGAAGCAGAGCGGTGTAGATCAGGTCGACCTTGTCATAATAGCCGTCCGTGCGCAGGGGAGAGAGCGTATTGTGCTCCGGATAGTAGGCCAGCTCCGGCGCATAGGGGTTGCCGCCGAACACATAGAAGCTGCCCGTTCCGGAGAGCATGCTGCCGCCGTAGTTCAGGTACTGGCTGGCCCAGTTCGGCTCGCCCTGCAGCTTCTGCCAGTAGTAGCCGATGTCGATGACCGGGGCCTGATCCCAGTCGCCGTAGAAGGCAAGGTAGGGGATAGAAAGGTCGCAGCCTGTGACGCCCTCGGCCGTTGCCTGCTGCTTCAGGGTAATGTAGCCCTCAATGTAAATGCCGTTTTCAAACGTGTCCGTAAGCTCCTTGCGCAGTGCGTCGGAGAGCTTGACTGTCACGGTCACATCTGCCGTGCCCTTGGCGGGAACGGTCACGACGTTATTGGTGCAGTCCGTCGTCCATGTCGTCTGCGCCGTGATATCGCGCGAGGTCTGCGTGGCAAAATAGACCTGTACGTTACCGTAATCGCCCTTCGTTTCGGCGTTTTCCGTCAGGACGGTCGGGGTGATGGCGTACTGCAGCGGCTCCGTGCCGAAGTTCACCACGCGGAACGTCATCTGATATTCGCCGGTCTTGTCGGGATCGTCGCCGAGCTCCAGCTTCGGACGCTCCTTGCCCTCAACCTGCAGATAGGCCTTCGTCGCCATGGCGGAGGCAAGGTTTACAAGACCTGCGCCCTGCTTGCGCGGGGACGCCGTTATGCCGTTGCTGCCCTTGGCCGGGACGGCCGTACTCATCATCAGCGCGTAGGCCAGCGTCATGGCGTCGCCCTCGATGCCCGCCGTGCGGAGGTACTCCAGCATCAGCGCGCTGGCGCCCGCCAGATGAGGCGTCGCCATGGACGTGCCGGACATCAGACCATAGGAATTGTTGTCGCGGGAAGAATAGATGTTGCCGCCGGGAGCCATGATGTCCGGCGTGATCTCGAGCTGAGACGTCGAGCCCCAGGACGAGAACGAGGAGGGCTGGCCGCCCGTCTCGGAGGGAGCGTCATAGGTCGAGTTGGAAACGGTCAGCGTCCCGACGCCGTCCTTGGCGGCTGCGACCATTGCCTGACCGTCTGCCTGCGAGATAAAGATCGCAGGAATCGGGAACGAGTCGATGCTCATGTTGATCATGCCCGCCTCGGTGTTATAGACGATGCAGGCTGCCGCACCCTTGGCGTGGGCCATTTCGTGCTTTTCCGCAAACGTTGTGACGCCGCGGCTGACGAGCGCGACCTTGCCCTTGACATTCAGGTTGGCGTAATCCGCCTCCTCGCCGCTGCCTGGCACGACGACATAGTCAAGCGTCTTGCCGCCGAGCACGCGGATGAAGCCGCCCTCGGGGTTGTTCGTCGTGGCCGTATCCGTGAACGTGATCTTGTGTCCGGCCGCTTCGAAGTAGGCGCTGCGGACGGTCACGTTGTCGGCGCTCGCCACGGACAGGGTCTGGGAATAGGTGCTCGGGGAGCCGACGATGCCGTAGTCCGGGTTGGACGTCAGCGACAGGTCCGTGCCCCACAGGTTCTTATAGGCGGCGGAGTATTCGTTGCCTGCGGCCGCCGCAACGATGATGCCGGCCTTGGCCAAACGGTCATAGACCTCCATCGTGCTCAGCAGGTCGCTGCGGTAAGTAAAGCCGGCGGGGGAGCCGAGCGAGAGGTTCACGACGTCGACGCCGAGCGTGACGCAGTCTTCCAGCGCGGCAAGAATATCATCGGAGTTTGCGCCGGTGCTGCCGTCCGGGAAGACCTTCAGGATCATGAGCTGAGCCTGCGGCGCAACGCCGGTGACGCTGCCGTCCGCGGGGTTGGCTGCAACGATACCGGCAACGTGCGTGCCGTGGTCGGAGCCGCCGTGATGGTTGACGTCCGTGTCGTGATCGGCATAGTCGAACACATAGGGGACCTTGCCGCTCAGGTAGACACTGCTGGAGGAGAGGTCCCGCACAAGGCGCTGCGCCTGCAGCGTGCCTGCGGAAAGAATCTCATCGATGTCGCCCCGCACAACGGCAGGCGTCTTGGGATCGACGGCAAAGGCAGCGTGATCGGTGTCAAGGCCGGTGTCCAGCACGGCGACGACCATGCCGGAGCCGTCCATGCCGAGATTCCAGGCTGTCGGCGCGCCGATCATGCCGCCGCCGGAGGTAACCTTCGGCTCCGTAGGAAGCTCATAGGTCTGCACCATATGGACGGCCTTGACGCCCGGCAGAGCTTCCAGCTCCGCGATATGGCCATAGGCGCATTCCAGCGCAATACCGTTGAGCAGGAGAGAATAGGAATAGCGCACGGAAGCCTCCGGTGCGGCCTCGGCGATCTTCGCCTCGACCTGCTCCTGCGCGGCAATGACGTTCTGCTGCGCTGTGCGGCCCGCATCCGTCAGAGCCTTTCCTGCGAACATGCCGCTCTGCTCCGTCAGGGCGGGAGCGTCGAGCTCCACGATGACGCGGACAAGATCGGTGTCCTTCGGGGTCTCCGGCTGCAGCGCTTCGAGCTCTGCGTCCTTGCTTCCCTGCAGGATCGCGCCGAGATCGGAGCCCTCCGGAAGCTGTGCCGCTTCCTCAGCCGGTTCCGGGTTGGTGACCGGCTCATTCGGCTGCACGGCGGATACGGCCGGGATGCACCCCAGCGTCAGTACCAGCACCAGCAGGAGCGCCAGCGCGCGTTGAAATCTTGCTTTCATTTGGTTACCTCCCTTTTTCTTTTCCTGATATTACGCGTGTATTACGCGTGCGCGAAATATCAGTTAGCTATTGACCTAGTTTAGCAGGGAAGTAGTCCTTTTGTCAAGAGGAAATGGAAAGATTTAACATAAAAATAACCTTGAAACGGAGAAATGAAAGAAATCGGCAGGGGAATCCGGGGATTATTCACCATTTCCCGCCAAAACAAGACTCAAAATTGAATATAATTCCTGTATAAAATGCATAAAAAGAACGCAGATACCGGTCCGGCCATCGCCGGGGCATCTGCGATGCAAAAGAAGGAGGCCTCCGGCTATAAGCGGAATACCTGCAACCCGAATGGCGCAAATCAGTATTCGCATTCCGAAGACCTCCCGTCAGACCGCGCTGGGAACCCGAGGTCCAATTCCTCGGGAACCATGCGATTGTCTGCAACAATAATATATCAGAACCTGCAGCGGGCGTCAAGACCTTGAAACGGAGAAACGAAAGAAATCGGCAGGGGAATCCGGGAATTTTTCGCATTTTCCGCCAAATCAAGACTCGAAATTGAATATAATTCCTGTATAAAATGCATAAAAAGAACGCAGATACCGGTCCGGCCATCGCCGGGGCATCTGCGATGCAAAAGAAGGAGGCCTCCGGCTATAAGCGGAATACCTGCAACCCGAATGGCGCAAATCAGTATTCGCATTCCGAAGACCTCCCGTCAGACCGCGCTGGGAACCCGAGGTCCAATTCCTCGGGAACCATGCGATTGTCTGCAACTATAGTATACCAGAGCGCGGTTCGGGCGTCAAGCCCCAAGCACAAATCGGGCGCTCATGGAGAGGCCTGCGAGCTTGCGGATAGCCGGTCGAACGGATTCCGGAATTGCTCAGGCTCACGTCGCAGCGGGCACGATCCCGCAGCCGGAAGGGAGAGCGGCAGCAACCGGAGGCGGCCGGAATGTTGTCCCGAATTCTCGCGAACAGTTGAAATGAACGAACGCAACAAAATAAAAATTTTGTTGCGTTTGAGACAGAGATATGCTATAATAGAGGCGTACAAAGCCGGATGCCGGTTTTCCGGTCCCGGCGCCTGTTTGGAGGTGTTATTATGATTGATCCGGATACTCCGGAGATCCTGCGGCAATTTCTGGCGTACCACGAGACCATCAAGGGCCAGTCGCCCAAGACCATCGACGAATATCATCTGGACCTGCGGATGTTCCTGCGGTTCCTTGTGCTCATGCGCAGCGAAATGCCGATCGACACCGATCTGGAGACGATCTCCGTCCGGCACGTCGATGTCGAATTTCTGCGAAGCGTGACGACGAACGATATCTTCGACTTCCTGAGCTATCTGGCCCGCGAACGCAGGACGCAGGACGGCTCCGGCCTCGGTGCGTCGGCACGCGCGCGGAAGCTTTCGGCCATCAAGTCGTTTTTCAAATATCTGACCACCCGCACGAAGCTGCTCGACGAGAATCCCGCGCAGGACATCGAGTACCCGCGTATGCGCCGCGCCCTGCCGAAGTATCTGACGCTCGAGGAAAGCCGCCGCCTGCTCGCTGCGGTCGACGGGCCGAACCGGGCACGCGACTATGCGATCCTGATGCTGTTTCTGAACTGCGGCATCCGCCGCGCGGAGCTGGTCGGTCTGAATCGAAATGACGTATACAACGATCGGATTCGCGTAACAGGCAAAGGAAACAAGGAGCGTTTCGTCTATTTCGGCGAAACGACGCGTGAGGCGCTGGACACATATCTTCCCGAACGCAACAAAATCGTCCTGGATGACGATCGGGCGCTGTTCGGCTCCCGCGACCACAAGCGCCTGAGCGTGACAGCTGTGCACCGTCTGGTCAAAAAGCACATGCTGGCGGCCGGGCTGGACCCGGAGCAATACTCCGCGCACAAGCTGCGCCACACCGCCGCCACGCTGATGGTCGCAAACGGCGTGGATCTCAGAACGGTGCAGGAGGTGCTCGGTCATGAGCACCTGAACACGACGGAGATTTACACCCACATCGAAAATACCGAGCTGAAGATCGCCGCAGAGGCCAATCCCCTCTCGCGTCCGGCTCCAAAGGAGACACATTATGAGAAAGACCCTGTTATTTGACCTCGACGGCACGCTGCTGAACACGCTGGAGGATCTGCGCGACAGCACGAATTTTGCGCTGCGGACCTATGGCTATCCGGAGCGCTCGCTGGAGGAGGTCCGGCGGTTTGTCGGAAATGGTCTGAAAATGCTGCTGACCCGCGCCGTACCGCAGGGCAGCTCCGAGGCCGAGATCGAGCGTGCGCTGGCGTGCATGAAGGCGCACTACTGCGAAAACTATCACAACAAGACCGTCCCCTATCCCGGCATTCCGGAGCTGCTGCAACGCCTGCAGCAGGCGGGCTTCCGCATGGCCATCGTCTCAAACAAGGCCGATCCGGCCGTGCAGCTCATCCGCACGCTGTATTTTGACGGCATCATCGACGTTGCGGTCGGCGAATCCCCTGCCTGCGCCAAAAAGCCTGCGCCGGATATGGTCCTCGCGGCACTGCAGCGGCTCGGCAGCACGGCGGACGATGCGATCTATCTCGGCGACTCCGAGGTCGATCTGCAGACTGCGAGGAATTCCGGTCTCCCCTGCGCCACGGTCGGCTGGGGCTTCCGCACGGAGGCCGAGCTGCGCGCAGCCGGGGCGCAGACGATCTATCACTCGCCGGAGGCGCTCGGCAAGGCGCTGCTGAACGGCAGCATCCAGTGAAGGAAGCGGGTCTTCTGCCGTTCATAGGTGGATAATGGGCGGAAATCGCTGTCCTCATCGTGGGCGCAGACGAGAATTTGCCGCCCCGTTCCCACAACGAGCAGGCAGTGCGCATAACGCCGCCCATCGAAGCTGAGCTGAATGATGTCGCCCGGCTGCAGATCTTCCGGGCCGCATTCTACGCCGCGCAGGCCGTCTTCGCGGTCGGAGCGCGTGAAAAAGCGCCAGAACGGCTCGACGCCGCTCCAGGCAGGCGCCTTGTCGTTCCCGGAGCGGTAATACCAGCCCCACAGCGGCGTCGGGTCCTCCGGCGCGCCGCCTGCCAGCAGGCACTGCGAAACGAAGCTCGTGCAGTCGCCGCCGAGCCGGTCAAAGGCGAGATACTCCGGATTCCGCCCAAAGGCCCAGCGGTGCGCATAGGCCTGCACCCTTTCCCGGGAAAAGTCCATTCCGATCTCCTCCGCACGCATAATTTCAGCTCCGACACAGTCTATGTGCCGGAGCTGTTTTTCGTGCAGGCGGGAGATCAGTCCACGCGGCGGATGATGCCCATCGGGGTCTGCTGGTCGTCCTGACCGAGCGGATTGTCCTTCAGAATGCGGGCATAGAGCTTCTTGTTCACGGCCTTGGAGGAAGCACCGAGGATCTGGCCCTCGAGGTCGTTGATATCGACGATGGCGACGTCATAGCCGACGCGCGCAGCAATGTCCTTTGCGACCTGATCCGGCTTCAGCGGACCGAGGACGACATAGTGGTTGTACGGCGGGATCGTGTTGTGGCACGGGCCGTCGATGGAGCGGGCGCGGTAACCGGCCACGGCGTAGAACCAGCCCTTCTTGCGGAAGATCTTCTTGCCGATGACAGAGATGGCGGCCGCAAACAGGATGCGCAGCGAGCCGACCTCGCGCAGGGCCATTTCCATCGTCTCGGGCATGCCGAGGCCGATGCCGTGCGGCGTCTTGGTGACATGGGCGCTGAGCTTATAGGCCAGCTTGCGCGGCTTGATGTCCGCAAGCGGAATGGCGCGGCGCTGCGTGCAGGCCACGCACTTTTCCGAGATGAACAGCACGTCGCCGGGCTTGGACAGCACGGGCTTGCCGTACTTCTCGGCCACGTCGAGGATGTTGTCCTTATCCGTGATCAGGTGGGTCTTGATGGGCAGGCGCTGATAGCGCACGCCGTCGACCTCAATGATGTCGTTTTTCCCCGCATTGGGGTGCAGCTCTTGTTCCATGACGAATGCTCCCTATTTATTTGATATTCAGAATTTCCTTGTAATACGGCCAGAGGCCCTGCTTCTCCGGATAGTGCGGCGCAAGCTGGCACAGATCCGTTCCGGGGTAATCGTTGCCCTCGATGAGCACGGGGCCGTCCGGCGTGACGGCAACATCCCAGCCGACGTGGCAGATCTGCGGCACGACGAGCGCGGCCTTCTTGGCAAAAGCCACGGCCTCCTGCACCATCGGGAGCTGATAGCTCTCGAAGCGAATGCCGGTGTCCGGATGCGTCTCGTAGACGTTGAAATAATCGTCCGTTGCGACGGAGCAGATCTTACCGGTCTTCTCGTCCACCCGACAGATGACGCCGCCCTGCCCGGAGTTGTCGCAGAAGCCGTCTCCCCTGCCGATCTTCAGCACGATATAGGCAATGTGTACGGTGTCGCCGACACGGTCCGTGACGATGCGCATGGTGTTGACGGATTGCGGGTGCAGCTTCGCCATATCCGGATGCTGCGCAAGCGGCTCCTCCAGCACGTCGAGGCCCTTTTCCTTCAGATAGGCCAGCAGCTTCTCCGCATCCGGCCAGTCCGCCGTGCGGAGCTTCTCGATGCCGTTGCCGCAGGTGCCGCGGCTCGGCTTGGCGAAGAAGCAGTCCAGCCCCTGCAGGAATGCGGACAGCTCGTCCGGCGTTGCCGCGGCGGCATTCAGCGTCCGGCGGCCGAGGAAATCGGCAAAGCGGACATTGAAACGGAGCTTATCATCGAACTCATCACCATAGCCGGGCTGATTCATCAGTTCGCAGACCTTTTTGTTGCGCACGCGCGTCAGATAGGTGTCGCGCTGCTTGCCGTTCATGTCGTAGAAGCCGAACATCACATAGTCATAGTACCCTGCGCCGTAGCGCGCCGCGCACCAGAGAATGTCGCAGAACGTGCGCGCCTTGCTGTGGCCGCTCTTCTGCTTGACAACGCCCATGACGTAGTTCAGCTTTTCAAAGCGGACGCCGCGCAGCACGCGGGTGATATATTTGATCCCGGGCATATGATTCCCCTCCCGTCAGTATTCTTTCCAAAGCAATATCATACAATAATTCTCAGAAAAAATCTACTGTTATTTTGACGGTTTCCCGGCTGCCCCGGCGCATATCCCGGCGTTTTTGCCCAAAAATATCGCTCCGGCAGGACGGACCCGCCGGAGCGAATGCAGGCATATTCGACTCTGCTCAGAGCGCGACAGCCATGGCCTCGCGAATATTGCGCACCCGCAGCAGCTCCAGCCCCTCCGGCGCGTGCAGGCTCTGCGTGCCGCTGCGTGGGATGAGGCAGCGCGTGAAGCCGAGCCGGTGCAGCTCGGACAGGCGCTGATTGAGCTGGTTGACGGCACGGATCTCACCGGTCAGGCCGACCTCGCCGATGGCGGCGAGCGTATCGGGCGCAGGCTTGTCCAGCGCGGCGGAGGCGACGGCGATGGCGATGGCCAGATCGGCCGCAGGCTCGTCCAGCCGCAGTCCGCCGATGACGTTCAGGTAGACGTCCGCCGAGCCGAACCGCAGACCGCCGCGCTTTTCCAGCACGGCCAGCAGCATGGCGGCGCGGTTATAGTCATAGCCGTTGCTCGTGCGGCGCGGCATGTTGTAGGTCGTCTGACATACGAGCGCCTGCACCTCGGCAAGGACCGGGCGCGTGCCCTCCATCACGCAGGCGACGCAGGTGCCCGGCGTGCCAAGCGGCCGTCCGGCCAGCAGCAGCTCCGAGGGATTCGGGACTTCGCGCAGGCCGCGGTCGTCCATTTCAAACACGCCGATCTCGTTTGTGGAGCCGAAGCGGTTCTTCGCCGCGCGCAGCAGGCGGTAGGTCGTGTGCTCCTCGCCCTCGAAATACAGAACGCAGTCGACCATGTGCTCGAGCACCTTCGGCCCGGCGATCGCGCCCTCCTTGTTGATGTGGCCGACGACGAACACCGTCACGCCGCAGCGCTTGGAATACTGCATCAGGCGCATGGTGCAGTCGCGGACCTGCGCGATGCTGCCGGGCGAGGACGTCTTGTCCTCCGTGTAGAGCGTCTGGATGGAGTCCACAATGAGAAGGCCGGGCTGCATGCGCTCCGCCGCAGCCAGGATCTCATCCAGACTCGTCTCGCACAGCAGCCACAGGGCGTCGGACTGCACGCCGAGGCGCTCGGCGCGGAGCTTGAGCTGGTTCTCGCTCTCCTCGCCGGAGACATAGAGGATCGTCTGCTCCCGGCAGATCTGCGCACAGATCTGCAGCAGCAGCGTGGATTTGCCGATGCCCGGTGCGCCGCTCACGAGCACGAGCGACCCGCGCACTGCGCCGCCGCCCAGCACCCGGTCCAGCTCGGACAGGCCGGTCCCGAAGCGCAGCTCTTCCCCGCTCGTCACCTCGTTCAGGCGCTTCGGCTGCACGCCGACACCGCGCGCGGCGGACGTTCGGCCAGTGAGACTGCTGCGGGACGGCGCGGCGGCCTGCGGCGGGGTATATTCCTCCAGCGTGTTCCACTGCCCGCAGGACGGGCAGCGGCCCTGCCACCGCGGCGTCTCGTTGCCGCAATTCGAGCAGAGAAAAACGGTCTTAGCAGCTTTCATAGGGTTCCTCCAGAAATTCCAGCATGCCGCAGCACAGGACTGCCGCAAGCTTCTTCTGATATTCCGGCGTGCGCAGCAGGGCCTCCTCCGCCGGATTGGACAGGAAGCCACACTCCACGAGCACAGCAGGGCAGCTCACATGCTTCAGAAGGTAGATCTCCCCCGCTTTTTTGCAGGCCCGGTGATTGTCCGGATCGAGCTGCGTTCCAAGTGCGGTCTGCAGCCGCTCCGCAAGCGCGCGGCTGCCGTCAGCGGCGGCATAGAACACCTGCGCGCCGCGGTATTTTGACTCCGGAAAATGATTCTGATGAATGCTCAGGAGCACGGCCTTCGGCGTTTCCTCCGTCAGGCGGACGCGCGCCCGGATATCGGACGCCTTGCGCGCCGCGATCGTCGCAGCTTCCGTGTCGTGCAGCGATACATCCTGTGTGCGCAGCATACGCGTCCTCTGCCCGAGGAGGGCAAACAGGTCGTTCACGCGCAGCGCGATCTCCAGATTGAGGCCGCTTTCCCGCACGCCGGTGCACGACAATGTCCCGCCGTCCTCTCCACCGTGCCCGGCATCCACAACGACGGTTGTCCCGGTTTCCCGGGAAAATACGGCAACGGCGCTCCCCACACGGGAGAGCGCCATCGCAGACAGCAGTGCCGCCGCGCAGACCAGCGCATAGAGCCCGGCGGTTTTGGTCCAGTTCTTCATTCCGAACACCCCCATTCGACTCTATGCGGGTGCGGAAAATTTATGACAGGCGCTGCTTGAAATCCTCGTAGCCGAAGCTGCGGATGCAGCGCTCCGTGCCGTCCAAAGTGCGAAGCGCGATGGACGGGAGCGGCATGCCGTTGAATGTGTTGTTCTTCACCATGGAATAAATGGCCATGTCGCCGAATTCCAGCACATCGCCGACGGCCAGCGGACGGTCAAAGGAATAATCCCCGATGATGTCCCCTGCCAGACACGTCGGCCCGCCGAGGCGGTAGGAATAGGCCTTTTCCCCCGGCAGGCCGCTGCCGCGCAGCGGCGGGCGGTATGGCATCTCCAGCACATCCGGCATATGGCAGGCGGCGGACGTATCCAGAATGGCGATCTTTCCGCCGTTTTCGACGATATCGAGCACGGTGCAGCGCAGGATGCCCGCGTTCAGCGCGACGGCCTCGCCCGGCTCCAGATAGACCTGCAGCCCATAGCGCTGCTGGATGCGGTCGATGCAGCGCTCGAGCCGCGGAATGTCATAGCCCGGCCGGGTGATGTGGTGCCCGCCGCCGAAATTCAGCCAGCGCAGTCCGGGGAAAAACTCGCCGAAGCGTGCCTCGACGGCGTCCAGCGTCGTCTCCAGCGCATCGGAATCCTGCTCGCAGAGCGTGTGGAAGTGCAGGCCGCTGAGCAGCGGCAGCACCTCGGGGTCGAACTGCGCCCGGGTAACGCCGAGGCGGGACTTCTCGCCGCAGGGGTCATAGATCGCGTGGCCCTCCTGTGTGGAGCACTCGGGATTGATGCGCAGACCGGCCTGCTTCCCGGCAGCGAGGACCTGCGGCGCGTAGGCGCGAAGCTGGGCACAGGAGTTGAACACGACATGGTCGCACAGGCGGGCCAGCTCCGGGATATCCTCGGCGCGGTAGGCGGCGGAGAACACATGGTTTTCGCCCTGCAGCTCCTCAGCCGCCAGCCGGGCCTCAAAAAGGCCGCTTGCCGTCGCGCCGTCGAGATATTCCGCGATGATCGGATAGACGGCGAACATGGAGAACGCCTTCTGCGCCAGCAGAATTCTGCAGCCCGTGCGCTCACGCACACCGCGGAGAATTTCAAGGTTCCGGCGCAGAGCGGCCTCGTCGATCAGGTAATACGGCGTGTTCATGCGACGGTCTCGGGGTTCTCCTCCACGACCCAGGGCAGGCCGTATTCATTCAGCATCTGCATATAGGGATCGGGGTCGAACTCGTCGGTCGTGTAGACGCCCTTCTTGCTCCACTGCCCGGAGAGCACCATGGCGGCGCCGATCATGGCCGGAACGCCCGTCGTATAGGCAACAGCCTGGCAGCCGAGCTCCTTATAGCACTCCTGATGATCGCAGACATTGTAGATATAGATGGTCTTCTCCTTGCCATCCTTGACGCCGGTGATGATGCAGCCGATGTTCGTCTTGCCGACGGTGCGCGGGCCGAGCGAAGCCGGGTCCGGCAGCAGCGTCTTGAGGAACTGGATGGGGACGATCTGCTGACCGTTGAATTCGACCGGCGTCGTCGAGAGCATGCCGACGTTCTCAAGGCACTTCATGTGGGTCAGATAGCTCTGGCCGAACGTCATGAAGAAGCGAATGCGCTTGACCTCCGGCAGATTGCGGGCCAGCGCCTCGATCTCCTCGTGGTGCAGCAGGTACATGTCCTTCTTGCCGACCTGCGGGAAATCATACTCGCGATGGATGGACATGGCGGGAATCTCGATCCAATGGCCGTCCTCCCAGTAGGAGCCGGGCGCAGAGACCTCGCGGAGGTTGACCTCCGGGTTGAAGTTCGTGGCGAAGGGATAGCCGTGGTCGCCGCCGTTGCAGTCGAGGATGTCGATGGTGTGGATCTCGTCAAAATAGTGCTTCTTGGCATAGGCGACGAACACGGACGTGACACCCGGGTCAAAGCCGGTGCCGAGCAGGCCCGTCAGACCGGCCTTGCGGAAGCGCTCGTCATAGGCCCACTGCCACGAATAGTCAAAGTAGGCGGAGAAGCCCAGCTCCTTGCAGCGCTTTTCGTAGATCTCGCGCCATGCGGGATCGTCGGTGTTCTCCGGCTCGTAGTTCGCGGTGTCGATATAGTCCACGCCGCACTCGAGGCAGGCCTCCATCACGGAAAGGTCCTGATACGGCAGGGCAAGATTCAGCACGGCATCCGGGCGGACGTCGCGGATGAGCACACACAGCGCGGCGACGTTATCGGCGTCGACCTCGGCCGTGGTGATGGCGGTCTTTGTCTTCCCGGCGAGCTTTTCCTTCAGGGCGTCGCACTTCGCCTTTGTGCGGCTGGCGAGCACGAGCTCCGTAAACAGGCCGTCATTCTGACAGCACTTCTGAATGGCGACCTGTGCAACGCCGCCGCAGCCAATGACCAGTAATTTTGCCATAATGATCTCTCCTTATTGCGGCTCCACATCGCGCAGCAGCTCCTCGACATACGTCGGCAGGGAGAAGGCGCTGCGGTGCAGCTTCGCATTGTAATAGCGGGTAGAAAGGCCAAGAAGCGTCCAGGCCGTCGGGTTGAAGTCCGTGACGGGATGGTATTTCTTCGAGGCAAAGCCGAACAGCCAATGGCCGGACGGATACGTCGGGATATGCGCCTGATAGACGCGGCTGATGGGGAAGCATTCCACGATGCGCTTGTGCGCACGCTGCATGGCGGCCGCATCGGCGGCATAGAACGGGCTTTCGTGCTGATTGACCATGATGCCGTCCTCGCGCAGGGCATTATAGCAGCTGCCGTAGAATTCCTTTGTGAACAGGCCCTCACCGGGGCCGAACGGGTCCGTGGAGTCCACGATGATGAGGTCGTATTTGTTCTCGCAGGAGCGGATGAACTTCAGCCCGTCCGCAATATGGATATGCACGCGCGGGTCGTCGAGGCGGCAGGCCGTCTTCGGCAGATACTTGCGGCAGACCTCGATGACCAGCTCGTCGATCTCGACGAGGTCGATGCACTTCGGCGACTGATAGCGCGTCAGCTCGCGCACGACGCCGCCGTCACCCGCGCCGATGACGAGGATATTCTCGGGATTCGGGTGGACGGCCATGGGGATGTGCGTGATCATCTCATGATAGATGAACTCGTCCTTCTCCGTCAGCATCATATAGCCGTCAAGCGTCAGGAAGCGGCCGAATTCCCGCGACTCAAACACGTCGATCCGCTGGAATTCGCTCTGCGCCGTATAGAGCTGGCGCTCGACCTTGATGGAAAAATTCACATACGGCGTATGCCGCTCCGTAAACCAAAGCTCCATTGTCTCACTCCTTTGTCAGCACGTTCAGATATTCGGTGTGCAGGTCCTCCGGGCCGGTCAGGTTGCAGCCCTTGGCCTTGGCATAGGTGATATAGTCCAGTACGTCGCGCGTGATGCGCTCGCCCGGCGCAAGGATGGGGATGCCGGGCGGATAGCACATGACGAACTCGCCGCAGACGCGGCCCTCGCATTGCTCCAGCGGCAGGCGGACCTTCCGGCCGTAGAACGCATCCTGCGGGGAAAGCACGACCTGCGGCGGAATGTATTCCTGTGTCAGCATACCGGCCGTACCGGTGCGCCTGAAGCGGCGGCGCAGATCGGCCATGGCGCTGACGAGGCGCTCGATCTCGCGCTCGCGGTCGCCGACGGACACATAGGCCAGAATGTTGCCGATGTCGCCGAATTCGATCTGGATGCCGTATTCGTCGCGCAGCAGATCATAGACCTCGATCCCGGCCAGGCCGAGCCCGAGCGTGTGGACGGACAGCTTCGTGATGTCGAAGTCGAAAAAGCTCGTTCCGTTGATGCGCTCTTTGGAGAACGCATCGTAATCGCCGATGGCGTTGATCTCCGCGCGGGCATACTCCGCCAGCGCAGCGACGCGCGCCATGGTCTCCTGCCCGCGCAGGGCCAGATTCCGGCGCGAAATGTCCAGGCTTGCCAGCAGCAGGTACGACGCGCTTGTCGTCTGTGTCAGGTTGATCACGGCGCGGACATAGCCCTCGCTCATGGCAGGACCGATGAGCAGCATGGAGCTCTGCGTCAGGCTGCCGCCGGACTTGTGCATGCTGACGGCCGCCATATCCGCCCCCGCCGCCATGGCGGAAACGGGCAGCGCGTCCGAAAACGAGAAATGCGTACCGTGAGCTTCGTCCGCCAGCACGCGCATGCCGTGTGCGTGGGCCAGCTTCACGATGCTTCGCAGATCAGAGCAGACGCCGTAATACGTCGGATTGTTCACGAGGACAGCCTTCGCGTCCGGATTGGCCTCGATGGCGCGCTCCACGTCGGCAAGCGACATGCCCAGCGCGATGCCGAGCTGCGGATCGACGCCCGGATTAACATAGACCGGCACGGCACCGCACAGCACGAGCGCATTGATGGCACTGCGGTGCACATTGCGCGGCATGATGATCTTGTCGCCCCTTTTGCACACGCTCAGGATCATGGCCTGCACGGAGCCGGTCGTTCCGCTGACCATGAAGAAAGCATGTGCTGCACCGAAGGCTTGCGCTGCCAGCACCTCGGCGTCGTGGATGACGGACACCGGGTGGCAGAGGTTGTCGAGTGGCTTCATGGAGTTGACGTCGGCATCCATTGTGGCCTGCCCGAGGAACTCCGTCAGCTCCGGATTCCCCTTCCCGTGCTTGTGGCCCGGCACATCGAACGGAACGACGCGCTCTTTGGAAAAGGCACGCAAAGCCTCGAAGATCGGCGCGCGTGCCTGAGAAAGCTGGTTTTCCATATCAATAGATGTTCCTTCCGCTGAAGATCTCGATCATTTCGCGCCGCAGACTGGAGCTGATGTCCAGCCGGGTCTGAGGCGGAAGCTCGTTGGCATCCACGTTGAACAGGTAGTTCTGCAGATCCAGCTCTTTGATGAGCATGTTCGTGTGGAAGAGGTTCGCCTGATAGACGTTGATGTCGATGGCATCGTAACGTGCCAGAATTTTGGCGTCGATATAGTCCTGGATCGACGTGATGTCATGGTCGATAAACAGCTTTTTTCCAGACACGTCACGCGTAAAGCCACGCACGCGGTAATCCAGTGTGATGATGTCGGAATCGAAGCTGCCGATTAGATAATCCAGAGTAGAAAGCGGCGTGATCTCCCCGCAGGTCTCCACGTCGATGTCCACGCGGAACGTGGCGATGCAGGTTTCGGGGTGATATTCCGGGTAAGTGTGCGCTGTAACATGGCTTTTATCGAGGTGACCGAGCACGAGACGGCTATCCGCGCGCTTGATGGCGGCATCCTCGGCCAGAAGCAGCGTGACGGAAGCGCCCTGCGGGTCATAATCCTGCTTTGAGATGTTCAGGACCTCTGCGCCGATCATCTGCGAGACGTTCGTCAGGATCTTCACGAGGCGGTCGGAATTATACTGCTCATCGATATAGGCAATATACTTCTGCTGCTCGCGCTCGGTCTTGGCATAGCAGACGTCGTAAATGTTAAAGCTCAGCGCCTTTGTCAGGTTATTGAATCCATAAAGCTTCAGCTTATTTTCCATGGAAGCTCCCCCATTTCCCCGGAAAGATCAAAAAACGGCAAGTGAACCCCTCACTTGCCGCATAGCGCATTCCCGGCGGACGCGATCTCGCGCCGCCGCAGCAGGACAAAGATGACAGGTTTCAGAGTCTATATAGCAAAGATTACTTTTACTACTCTTATTGACCGTTTCACAAGTTGATGTGCTTTCGCACCGGTTATAAAGTTACCAACTTATAAAATTTGAGCTTTTAACTCCATCAATAAGGCGTTGCCGCCATGTGGAAAGACTGCTGAAACCCCCTTGCGCAGCGCGCAAGGCTTACTGCTTTCCATACTTGCTAATACTATCATGATTTCCGGATCGTGTCAAGAAAATGCGGGAAAGAATTCGACAAAAAATTGGAAAACATGCCGCACTCGAAAAAGCCTCGCAGAGTTTGCGCCCGCAGGCGCAAAGAAAATACCGCTCGGCTCGTAAACGTGCGAAGGGTGCGCCGCGCCCTTCGTGCGCTGCAGCGAGCCGCAACCTTTTCAAACGAGAGCCCAGTGAAACAGGTCTCGTTTGAGAGCTTGGCAAAAATCCTTTTTGATAAGCTCAGCGGCATGGCCCGGCGAGGACCATGCCGCTGAGGGTGCAGTATTGAGATGGGCATCCCACCTTAGTCCTGCAGGACGCGCCGGAATGCCGGAAGGCTCCGCTGGATCATGGCGGGATCGACGCAGGTGCTGATGCGGAAGAAGCCGGGGCAGCCAAAGCTGTCCGCCGGGACGAGCAGCAGATTTTCCTTTTTGGCGCGCTCGGAGAAGGCATGGGCGTCGCCGCCCGGGGCCTTGACCATCATGTAGAACGCGCCCTCAGGCTTCACGCACTCGTAGCCCATTTCCGACAGCGCGTTGTAGAGCGTGTGGCGGTTTTTGTCATAGGCCTCGAGGTCGGGACGCAGACCCGTGGCGCGAGCGATAACACGCTGCATCATGGACGGCGCGCAGACATGGCCGAAGGCGCGGGATGCACCGGCGACGGCGGCGTGCAGCTTGGCACTGTCCGTCACGCTGTCGGGGATGCAGACGTAGCCGATACGCTCGCCGGGCATGGACAGCGACTTGGAGTAAGAATAGCAGATGACGGTATCGCGGTAGATGCCGGGGATATACGGGACTTCGGCATTGTCATAGACCAGCTCACGATAGGGCTCGTCGGCAATGATATAGATCGGGTGGCCGTATTCCGCGCTCTTGCGCTCGAGCAGGGCTCCGAGGGCCGTGAGTGTCTCGCGGCTGTAGATCACACCGGAGGGATTGTTCGGAGAATTGACCAGAACGGCCTGCGTGTGCGGCGTGAGCGCGCGCTCCACAGCGGCGATATCGACCTGAAAATTCTTCGTATCAGGCGGGACCTCGACGAATTTTCCGCCGTTGTAGGACACAAAGACCTGATATTCCGGGAAATACGGGGCGATGGCGACGAATTCGGCATCTTCTACGGCCAGCGCGCGGAGAACGGCGACAAGGGCCGGGGCCGCGCCGCAGGTGAAGAAGATGTTCTCCGGGCGGATCGTATCGCCGCTGCGCTGCGTCAGGTCGTCGGCAACGGCCTGCTGGGCCTCCTTCGCGCCGCCTGCGGGCGTGTAGCCATGCAGAGCAAGGCTGTCACCCTCCAGAAGCTCGCGGATGATGGAGGCGACCTCCTCCGGCGCGGGTACGGAGGGATTGCCGAGCGAATAGTCATAGACATTTTCCTTCCCGACGACGGCTGCCTGACGGAGACCGTACTCGAACAGCTCGCGGATGCCGGACTTCTTTTCTCCCAAATGGACAAGGCTCTCCGAGATCATCCCTGCCCCTCCTTTCCATTTACTCCGTTTAAAATATGATAGATGCGGGCATTTTCCTCGCCCTGCAGGATGCGCATGCCGCCGAGGGCCAGTGCCTCCATTTCGTTCTCGCCGGGCATGACGCAGACCGGCGCGATGAATTTGACGTAGTCCTCCACACGCTCCGTCAGCATTTTGGAGTTGGCCACGCCGCCCGTCAGGATGATGGCGTCGCAGTCGCCCTTGAGCACGATGGACAGCAGGCCAATGGCCTTGGCGATCTGATAGGCCTGCGCCTGGAAGATCAGGTCGGCATGGCGGTCGCCGTCGCGGATCATCTGCTCGATGACGCGGCAGTCGCTCGTGCCGAGGTGGGCATACATGCCGCCGCGGCCGCGGATCTTTTTCCGCATTTCCTCATAGGTATATTTGCCGGAATAGCAGAGCTTGATGAGCCCGAGCGAGGGCACGCAGCCGGAGCGCTCCGGGGAGAACTGGCCGTCGTCGTCGCCGACGGAGTCGATGATCTCGCCGTGGCGGTGCACACTGGCGGAGATACCGCCGCCGAGATGCGCGACGATAAGGTTCAGCTCCTCATAATGCTTGCCGTGCTCACGCGCATAGCGCAGGGCCATGGCGCGGCTGTTGAGCACATGGCAGAAGCTGCGGCGCTCAATATCGACAAAGCCGGTGATCTTGGCAACGTCCGTCAGCTCGCCCGACGTCACAGCGTCGTAGATATAGGCGGGGATGCCGAGCGGCGCAGCGATCTCGCGGGCCAGCAGGCCGCCGAGGTTCGAGGCGTGCGGCTGGCTGAGGTCGTCGTCCACAAGGGCATGGCACAGGTCTTCGTTCACAAGGTAGCCGCCCGTCTTCAGGCCGAAGACAAGGCCGCCGCGGCCAATAACGGCTGCAAGCTCCTCCGGATGCACGCCGCTGCGGTCGAGGAAATCGCGGATGACGGCCAGACGCATCGGCACCTGATCGCCGATGCCATGATACTGCTGCAGTGCAGCGGCATCATGCTCCAGATTCTCCTGCAGAAGCTTCTTCGCCCCGTCGTAGAGCGCCAGCTTCGTGCTGGTGGAGCCGGGATTGATGATCAAAAGCTTCATTCTGCATTCTCCTCGCGGCTGCTGCTCATCAGTGCACAGACGAGCAGCGAATGGTACTTCTCTTCAAAGCTCGCGCTGCGGGAATTGAGTGCGATGGGGCACTTTGCGCCCGTGACGACGCCGACCATTTTCGCTCCGGCAAACAGGACGAGCGACTTGACCATCATGTTGCCTGCCGCCATGCCGGGTACAAGCAGAATATCCGTCTCGCCGGTCACGGGGCTTTCATAGCCCTTGATCTGCGCGGACTCGCGGCTGAGGGCCAGATCGAGCGAGATGGGGCCTTCCACATAGCACGGGCCGAACGTTCCCTCGAGTGCGGCCTGCTTCAATGCCGCCGCATCGACGGTCTCGATGATCTTCGGGCTGACATTTTCGGCCGCGCAGACGGCGGAGACGAGCGGGCGCTCATAGCCGAGGCCGTGGAACATGGCGACGGCGTTGTGGGCGATGGCCTTCTTCCCTTCCAGATCCGGATTCGGGATCATGCCGCCGTCCGTCACGCCGAGCAGCTTCGGGTAGCCCGGCAGCTCCAGCAGCGCCACATGGGACATGGGGCGGCCAAGGCCGATGCCGGTCTGCTTGTTGACGACGGCCTTCAGGATGGTCGCGGTCTGCATCAGGCCCTTCTGCAGGAAGCCTGCACGGCCCTCGCGCACAAGGGAAACGGCAATGGCTGCCGCCTCCTCATCCGTTTCGGCGGGGATAACGGTCTCCGGCGCGATGGCGTGGCCGAGGCTGCGGCCGATGGAGAGAATCTCCTCCGGGTGGCCGATGAGCAGATAATTCAGGATGCCCTCCTGCGCCGCATGCAGCACGGCCTCAAGGGTGTGCGCGTCATGCGCGCACGCAACGGCAACGGTCTGGGGCCGGACTGCGCCGGCCCTTTCCCGAAGCTCGGTAAAGCTGTGGATCATGGTTCCTCCGATCTTAAAGCTGCACGGCATCATGCCCGGCGCGGTAGGCGCGCAGGTTCAGCTCGCGGAATTTCGGCGGGACGGTCTCGGCGATGACGGCTTCCCAGTCGATGTCGTCCATGCCGAGCGCCTTGGCCATGGAGCCGAAGAGCACGATGTTCATGCATTTGGCATTGCCGAGCTGCTCGGCGATCTCGCCCGCCTTGAGCACATGGCAGCGGAAGTGCTGCTGCATGGCCTCCAGGCAGCCGTTGGGATACTCGCACAGACCGGCGGCAATGCTCGAAGATGCGATCTCATAATCATTAATGACGGCAACGCCGTCGGGCTTCAAATAATCCGCATAGCGGACAGCTTCCATCTTTTCGAATGCGACGATGATGTCTGCCGCACCCTTGCCGATGACGGGAGAATAGACCTTCTCGCCCCAGTGGACCTGCGTGGAGACGCTGCCGCCGCGCTGGCTCATACCATGGACCTCGGACATTTTGACGTCATAGCCCGCCTTCATCAGGCCGTTGACCAGGACCTTGGCCGTCAGGATGGCGCCCTGACCGCCGACGCCGACAAGGAGTGCGCTCTTTGTTGCTTTCATGGCTCAGTTCTCCTTTCTGGAAATGGCGCCCTTCGGGCAGACCTGCGCGCAGACCGTGCAGCCGACGCACTGGTTCGGATCGATGTGGGCCTTCTTGTCGCGGATGGTGACGGCCGGGCAGGCAACCTTCAGGCAGCGCTTGCAGCCGACGCACTTTTCTTCGTCCACCATGCACTGGCCGATGTCGTGCTTGATGCGCTTGATGAGCAGGCACGGGCGGCGCGTGATGATGGCAGCGGGGACTTCGGAGGCAAGCGCGTTCTGCACGGCCTGCTCCATGGCCTCAAGATCCTGCGGATCGACGATGTAAATATTCTTGTAGCCGTAGGCGGCGAGGATGTCCTCGATCTTCAGGGCCTCGGCGATGTCGCCCTGCAGGTTGCGGCCGCTGCCGGGGTTCTCCTGATGGCCGGTCATGCCGGTGATGGAGTTGTCGAGCACGACGGGGATGAGGTTGCCCTTGTTGTAGATGATCTCGGCCGCGCCGGTCATGCCGCTGTGGAAGAACGTCGAGTCGCCCATGACGCCGAAGACCTTGCGGTCCGTCTGGCCGGTCAGCTCGAAGGCCTTGGACATGCCCATGCCGATGCTGAAGCCGCCGCCCATGCACACGACGCTGTCCAGCGCACTCAGGGGCGCGGAGCCGCCGAGGGTATAGCAGCCGATATCGCCGGAGATCACGAAGTCCTTGTGGCGGGACATCGTGTAGAAGAAACCGCGGTGCGGGCAGCCGGGGCACAGCGCAGGCGGGCGGGACACGGCGGAGACGCCGACATCGACCGTCTCGGCCTTCTGGCCAAAGATGCGCTCCTTCAGCAGCTGCGGATTCAGCTCATAGAGCTTGCCGGTCAGGTTCTTGCCCTCGCAGGCGATGCCGGCAGCGCGGATCTGGGATTCCATAAAATCATCAAGCTCTTCAATGACGTAGAGCTTCTCAACCTTCTCTGCAAACGAGCGGATGAGCTCCATCGGCAGCGGGTTCGTCAGGCCGAGCTTCAGGAAGGACGTGTCCGCCGGGAAGGCGTCCTTCGCATATTCATAGGCAATGGAGGCGGAGATGACGCCGACCTTGGTGCCGTTCAGCTCCATCCGGTTCAGCGGGGACGTGCAGCCGTAGGCCTCGAGAGCCTCGAGCGTCTTTTCCAGCTTCGGGTGGTTCAGGAAGGCGTTTGCCGGGGAGGCGATGTTCTTGCGCGTATTGCGGGCATAGGGCTTGGCCTCCTGCTCCTCACGCTCGCCGAATGTCACGATACTCTTGGAGTGCGCCACGCGCGTCGTGGTGCGGAAGAGCACGGGAATGTCGAACTGCTCGGAAATGCGGTAGGCCTCACGCATGAAGTCCAGGCATTCCTGCGAATCGGACGGCTCGACCATGGCCAGCTTCGCTGCGCGGGCATAGTGGCGGTTATCCTGCTCGTTCTGGGAGGAGTGCATGCTGGGATCGTCTGCGGAGACAATGACGAAGCCGCCGCCGACGCCGTTGTAGGCAGCCGTGAAAATGGGGTCTGCCGCAACGTTGACACCGACATGCTTCATCGCACAGAGGCTGCGCACACCTGCGAGGCTCGCGCCGTAGGCCACTTCCGTCGCGACCTTTTCGTTCGGCGCCCACTCACAGTAAAGCGAATCACGATACTGGGGCAGCGCCTCGAATACCTCCGTGCTGGGGGTACCGGGATAAGCGGAACAGACTTTTACGCCGGCTTCATAGGCGCCGCGCGCAATGGCTTCGTTGCCGGAGAACAGAATTCGATCCAATGCGATTACCACCTTTCTGCGAAGTGCTTCTACGCAATTCGTACAAATTAATTTTATGCAAAGACTTGAAAATTGTAAAACACGATAATATAATAACGATATTAGATTTGCTTATAGCATGAAGGAAAGGAAATGTGCCTATGACGATCGCGCAGGTGCTCTATGTGCTGGAGATCGCGGACTGCCGCAGCATTTCGGCGGCCGCAGAGCGGCAGTTTATTTCCCAATCGGCGCTGTCGCAGCAGATCCAGCGGCTCGAGGGCGAGCTTGGCTATCCCCTGTTCGTCCGCACGCCCCGCGGGCTGACGCTGACGGCAGCGGGCGAGACGTTCTGCCGGGAGGCCCGGCCGGTCGCGGAGCAGTGGCAGCGGCTCTGCAGCGCCGTCAAGCCGGACGGACGGCGCGGGCGCAGGCTGCGCATCGGTATGGGCGCGCGTGTGTACTCCAACCGGCTGTTTCAGGATATTGCGCGCTATTTTGACAGCCACCCCGAGATCGATGTGACGTTTGTCACGGAGGCCGGGCTCGACGTGCTGGCGGGTCTGCGCGACGGCTCCATCGATCTGGCGCTCGACCGCCTGCCCGCCGGAGAGGAGGGCGACCCTTCCCTGTTCGTCTGCGACCTTGTGCAGGAGCGCCAGTGCGTGCTCATGTCGCCGGACGATCCCCGCGCAGCCCTCCCCTGGCTGTCGTTCGGCGACCTGCAGGGCTGCAATATGATCTCCGGCCTTGAAAACTCCGCAGAAGACCGCATGCTCCGCCGCACCTGCCAGGAATACGGCATTTCTCTCAGCCGTGTTTACCGCTCCGACGGCATCGAGACGAACATGCGCCTTGTGCGCGACGGCATGGGCGTCGTGCTCGGGCCGGAGTCGTTCGCATCCTACTACGGCGTGTCGGCCGTGCCGCTGCACCCGGAGACCTTTGCATCGCTGAAATTCATCTGCCTGCAGAACGGCATGAAGAAAAAGGACGTGCAGCTCTTCCGCTCCTATCTCTGCGGCGTCTGCCGCAGGCGCGGAACGGCATGTGAGCGCTGCACCTCTCCATGTACTTGATATAAAAACCGCACCGGCGCTGCCGGTGCGGTCGTTATTTTTATTACTCGTTCGGATAGGTTTCGAGGAAGGCGTGGAAATGGCGCATCGGCAGATCGTGGCCCTTGACGATGCGGACGTTCGGAATGGACTCGCGGTCCTCATACAGCGCCTTCACGGCGGCGATGACATAGTCCATGTGCTCCTGCGTCAGCTGGCTGCGGTTGATGGCGAAGCGGACGACATTGCAGACCTCCGCCTTCTGCTCCGGGGTTTTGAGGTCGTACTCCATGGAATAGTTGCCAAGCTCTGCCGTACGGATGCCGTAGCGGCGGATGAGCTCGATGGAGAAGCCCTGACCCGCGAAGCTCTCCGGCGCGCGCTTGTTGTCGAAGAATTCATCCATGTTGATGTAGACGCCATGGCCGCCTGCGGGCAGGACGACGCCCTTGACACCGGCCTTGTAGAAGCCCTGCGCCAGATATTCGCACTGCTTGACGCGCTGGTCGAGATAGTCGAAGTTCTGGCACTCATACAGACCGGCGGCCAGCGCCATGATATCGCGGCCGGACATGCCGCCGTAGGAGTCGTTGCCGTAGCAGGAGATCTGCTTGACCTTGAGCTGGATGCCGACATCGTTTTTGACCGTGCCATCCTCGTTGAAGTCCGAGAAGTTCTTCCAGAACAGGCCGCGGTCGCGGAAGGCCAGAATGCCGCCCATGTTTGCGTGGCCGTCCTTCTTCAGCGAGGCCGTAAAGCCGTCGCAGCAGGCAAACATTTCCTTTGCGATCTCTGCAATGGACTTGTCGGCGCAGCCTTCCTCATTGACCTTGATGAAGTAGGCGTTCTCGGCCCAGCGCGCGGCATCGAGCATGAACGGGATGCCGTACTTATGGGCGATGCGGCTGCTCTCGCGCAGGTTGGCAAGCGAGACGGGCTGGCCGCAGACCGTATTGTTCGTGATGGTCGTGTAGACGAGCGGAACGTTCTCCGGCCCGAGCTTTACGATAAGCTCCTCGAGCTTTTCGGTGTCCATGTTGCCCTTGAACGGGTTCTTTTCATAGGTGCCGCCCTCCGGGACCTCCCAGAGCAGCTCCTTGTTGTAGAGGTTGCGCGGGATAGAGCCCATCTGCTTGATGTTGCCCTCGGTCGTATCGAAGTGACCGTTCGAGGGAATGGTGAAGACCTTGCCGGGGTGGCGCTGGCCAAGGATCTTGCGCACGAGCTCGAACAGGACGGCCTCTGCGGCGCGGCCCTGCGGCAGGATGAACGTGTTCGGGCGCTCCATCTGCGCGGCGCCGCCGTTGAACAGGCCACCCTCATATTCGCACAGATACAGCTCGTCCATCATGCGGTCGATGTCCTTGCAGTTCGTGCGGACGAGATCGATGACGTGCTTCTGATCGTTGCCGCGCTCGAAGCAGTCGCGCAGGGCGTCCAGCAGGACGTAGTAGCCCTTGTTGCGGCCGTAGGATTCGTCGCCGAGGAACATGGCCGACCACTGCACATCGGTCATGGCCGTCGTGCCGGAATCGGAGAGCATGTCCACCGTCAGCATGCCTGCGGGGAAGGCAAATTCATTGTAGTGCGTGGCCTTGAGGGCGCGTTCGCGCTGTGCAGCGGTGACGCGGGGGATGTCCCGCGTGACATAAGTAAAGGAGCGCGGGGTAGCAACGTTCAGGGGATATTCTTCGTGATTCATACTGACCTCCATGATTCGGCGCAGAGCGCCGTGATTCTGGATACCCCGGTCATCGACCTGCGGCAGGGCTGCAGTGGCGACTGGCGGACAGTATCGGGCGCGCGGCTGATCCGCCGCCTCCCCATCATCATGCCATGAAACGGACCGTTTGTCAACGGAGAAATTTTTCACGTCCGCCGCTCATGGACAAAACTCCGAATGAATGAAATTTCGCATTGTATCCGGAAAATCTGCAATTTTAAAACAGAAAGGATTTGTAACACTTGTAACTTGTGGATGATTTCTCATTATATGTTAAAGTTGTCCAAAAAATATATCCTCTTGACATCGTTTTTTGTTCATGATATGATGCCACCAGAAAGATTTCGCACACCAAGGGAGGAATTGCCGTTGCACATAATGTCGAAGCTCTGATGATCATTTTCTCTGCGACCGGTTTCCCTTCCACCGCCAGGCGGCGGTTCGTTGATCCCTCTGTTCGACGGTACGTTTTGTATTCGCGCCACTCATTTCAGGTTTCAGGAAGGAAGTATTCTCATGAATAACAAATTGGAACGCAAATACGGTCTTTTCACCGCGATTTGCATGGTTGTTGGCATTGTCATCGGTTCCGGCGTTTTCTTCAAGGCACAGACGATCCTCCAGATCACAAACGGTGATATGCCGCTCGGCGTCATCGCATGGCTCATCGGCGGCGCGATCATGCTCGCCTGCATCCTCACATTTGCCGGTATGTCCCAGAAATATGAAAAGGTCAACGGCATCGTGGACTATGCCGAAGCGACGGTCGGCCCGAAATACGGCTATTATATGGGCTGGTTCCTGTCCACTATCTATTATCCGTCCCTGACGGCGGCTCTGGCTTGGCTCTCCGCCCGCTATACACTCGTGTTCCTCACGACGATGTTCCCGAATATGCCGCTGCTCATCCACATCAACGAGGGCGGCGTTGTGGTCGGCCCGGAGTGCATCGCGCTCATGCTGTTCTACCTCTGCTGCTCCTACGCTGTCAACGCTCTTTCCCCGAAGCTCGCCGGTAAGATTCAGGCGTCCACCACGGTCATTAAGCTCATCCCGCTTGGCATCATGGCGATCGTCGGCGTCATTGCCGGTCTCGCCTCGGGTCAGCTGACGGAGAACTTTGTCGCCCCTCCCCTCGCCGTTGTGGGCAGCAAGGGCAGCATCCTCTTCGCAGCCGTCTGCGCAACCTCCTTTGCCTATGAGGGCTGGATCATTGCAACAACCATCAACTCCGAGCTGAAGGATTCGAAGCGCAACCTGCCGAAGGCGCTCACGGTCGGCGGCATCATCGTCATTGCCACCTACCTGCTGTACTACATCGGCGTGACCGGCGGTGCATCGAACGCGGAGCTGATCGAAAAGGGCGCGACCGTTGCCTTTACGAACATCTTCGGCAACGTCATCGGCAACATCCTGAACCTCTTCATCGCCATCTCCTGCATCGGCACGATGAACGGTCTGATGCTCGCCTGCTGCCGCGGCGTCTATTCCGTCGCAGCGCGCGGCAAAGGCCCGGCCACCCATATGTTCTCCCGCGTCGATGAGCACACGAATATGCCCAACAACTCCGCCGTCATGGGCCTGCTGCTGTGCGGCTTCTGGGGCCTGTACTTCTACCTGTCCAACCTCGCCGGCACCTGGAGCCACAAGACGGTCTTCACGGGCACGATCTTCGAGAGCGTCCCCTTCCTGTTTGACCCGACGGAGCTGCCGATCATCACGATCTATGCGCTCTATATCCCGGTGTTCATCCAGTGGATCCGCAAGCAGAAGGGCACCTCCGTCTGGCAGCACTATATCCTGCCGATCCTTGCCATCTGCGGCTCGGTCTTTATGGTCATTGCCTGTCTCGTCAGCCACGGTATGGGGTGCTTCTGGTATCTCATCGTGTTCGCCTTTGTGATGGTGCTCGGCGGTCTGCTCAACCGCAGAACGCAGCGCACCGTGCGGGCCGCTGGCGCCTGAGCCGGTTTGCTCTAATGAGAAACAGAGTCCCCTCTGCATCAGAACGGTGCGGAGGGGACTCTGCGTATATGAATGAATAATGAATACTGAAAAATGGGACAAAGACCCTGACGACTGTCACAAGGTATTCTGCATATAGATCTGAGAGAGCTGAGCTTTTCATCGATGAGTCCGGCGATTTTGGCGAGGATCGATAAAACAGAAAACCCGAACCATCCCATAATCGGGAACGTTCGGGTTTCTATATCCTGGTGGAGACTAATGGACTCGAACCATCGACCTCCTGCGTGTGAAGCAGGCGCTCTAACCAGCTGAGCTAAGCCTCCGTAGCACGAATATTATAGCACAGGATCTGAAAAAATCAAGCCCTATTTTTCACAGACCGGAAAATTGGTTCCCCGGCAGGTGTGTTTTGGCCTGCCGGGGAATATGCTATGCCAGCGTGCGCTCAATGCGCGCCGTGATCTCCTCACAGCGCTGCAGGATATGCTCCAGATCATGGTGCACGAACTGCCCGTTCCGGAGAAGCGGCCTGCCCTGCACATAGACGCTGTCGATCTGCTCGCCGCTTCCGGCATAGAGCAGATTCGTCAGAATGCGACGCCGGTTCACCGTGCACAGTGTATCCGTCCGCACAAGGGAGAAATCCGCCTGCCAGCCCTCTGCAATACGGCCGACGTCTCGATAGCCGAGCGCACGCATCCCCTGCTCCGTCAGCATGGCGTAGCACTGCCCTGCCGGGAGTACTGTCGGGTCAAGCGTGCGGACCTTCTGCAGGTAGCTGCCGAGCCGAGCCTCACGCAGCAGGTCACGGTTTGCGCTGGAGGCCTCGCCGTCGCAGCCGAAGCCGACGCGCGCGCCGGATGCCAGCAGCTCCGCAATGGGCGGCGCACCGTCCGACAGCTTCATATTCGTCGAGGGACAGTGCGCCACAACGGCGTGCGACTGTGCCAGCAGCGTGATCTCCTCCTGCGTGAGCCAGATGGAGTGCGCAAGGATCGTGGACTCATCCAGGACACCGAGATGCGCCAGCTCCTCCGCCTCTCCGCGGCCGGTCCAAGCTCGGATGCGTTCCGTCTCGGCCTTCCCCTCAGCGAGATGTGTGTGGTAGAGCAGGCCGCGCTCGCGCGCAAATTGCTTGAGGGCCCGCATTAGCTCTGGCGTGCAGGCCGGACGTCCCTGCGGCACGGCAGCCGTGCGCAGCAGTCCCCTGCCGTGCCATTTGTGGTACAGCTCCTCCGCCTGCCGCAGGCATTCGTCCACCGGCGTGACGCGGATCTGGTCGTTCTCGGCGATATCCGTCGCGCCGATGCCGAAGGTCACGCGCAGACCGGCGTCCTGATAGGCCTGCACGACGGCGTCGATATGTGGATAATAGGTCATCTCGTTGATCGCCGTCACGCCATAGCGGATGCTCCGCAGACAGCCGAGCAGCACGCCATAGTACCACTCGTCCTCCGTGAGCGACCACTGTGCCCGGAGCATGCGCGTGAGCCACTGCGTGATGTTCAGGTCGTCGAGCGGGCCCTGCGTCAGACTCTGCACCATGTGCGTGTGCAGATCAGCCATGCCGGGCAGCAGCAGAAGACCAGATGCCTCGACAATGGGGCAATCGGCCTCCAGATGGGGTGCGATCGCCGCAAAGCGGCCGTCCCGGATGAGGACGTCGGCCTGCGTGGTCGTTCCTGTTTCGAAATCGGGGAGCATTGCCCCGCGGATCAGCAGCATCGCAGTGCCTCCGCCGCAGCCGTGAACAGCCGCCCGCGCGCCTGTGCGTCCATCGGGGCAGCTGCACCGGTTGCATAGTTTTCTGAAAGATAGGCCAGCGAGGCCGCATGCATGCCGAGAATGGATGCCAGCACGAACAGGGCGCTCGTCTCGCCGTCCAGCGCACTGACGCCAAACTCTGCCCAGCGGGCAATGCGCGCCGGGCCGCCGGGGGCCCACGGCGTCTCGAGCGAGGTGCAGTCGTGACTGCGGAACAGGCCCGCATCGGGAACGCCGCAGCTCAGCAGCGCACCGAGCAGGGGCATATCCGCCACGGCGGGATAGGACGGGTCGATGTATTCGCGCGTCGCGCCCTCACCGCGGACCGCGCCGGAGGCTGCCAGCAGCGTGCCCGGCTCCAGCTCCGGCTGGATGGCGGGGCAGGCCGCGATCTTGATGAGGGACTCCGCGCCGAGATGGTGCAGCTCCTCCACGGCGATGGCCATGGGCATGCAGCCGAAGCCGCAGCTCATCACCGTGAGCGGTTCGCCGCGCCATATGCCTCGCCAGGTCGCATATTCGCGATAGCAGCCTTGCTGCACGGGGCCCTCCAGCAGCGCGGCATAGAGCGGGACCTCCTGCGGATCCGGCACAAGGATGACGCGCGGCGTCACGGCATCGATGCCGAGGTGGTGCATCGTACCGTCGGTATGGACAAGTTTCCGACTTCCAAAGCTCATTTCGATCCCTCCAGCAGCTCGGCTGCGCGCATGGCAATGCGCGTAGCAGTTTCGATCCGGCGCGCCAGATGCTCCGGGTCGGCATAGGCCCCGTAGACGTTGGCGTCCGGGTCTGCGAACATGGAGCCGAGCGCGACGCAGATGCTCGCGGCGCGAAGGCCGAGCAGGTGGCCATAGGTGAAAAGCAGGCCGGACTCGTTCTCCACGACGAGTACGCCGGTGTCGATCCATTTCTGCATACGCTCCCGCAGACCGGGATGGGCGGCCTTGGACTCCATATAGAACGCATCGTGGCTGCGGTACAGGCCGACGCGCACGGGCTCGTCCAGCTCCTGCGCAGCGCTGCACAGCGCGCGGACGAGCAGCGGGTCTGCAACGGCCGGGAATTCCGGCGGCACAAGCTCATAGCTTGCGCCCTCACCGCGGACGCAGCCACTGGCAATGACGATGGTCCCCGGGGCCAGATCGGGCTGCACGCCGCCGCAGGTGCCCACACGGATAACGGCCTCCGCTCCCGCGGCAGCAAGCTCCTCCAGTGCGGCGGCAACGCAGGCACAGCCCATGCCGCTGCTTGTGACGGCGATATCCGCGCCGCCCGGTGTTTTGCCGGTATAGGTCGCAAATGTTCCCCGGTGGGCCGTAAACGAGGCCTCTGCGAACAGCGCGGCCATCTTGCGGCTGCGCTGCGGATCACCCGGCAGAAGCACAACGGGCGCGGAGCGGCGCAGGCCGGTGCGGCAGAGGGTGCCGTCCGGCTCGCGCGGCGGGTCAAGGGTCAGGTAGGCTTTTTTCATAGGCTCCTCCAAATTATCTGTGATAGACTGCGCGCGTTCGACAAATTTTGCGGATTCTCAATTTATTCCGACTTCGTTCATAGATTTTTCAAATGTCCCCGGTATACTCATACTCGTAAGAACGATACCGAACCTGCCGCGGTAACGGGCTTACTGGTCCATCTTTTCATTTTTATCTCTCTTTTTATTTTCCCCTCTCTCATTTCTGTAGCGGATCCCCGGTCGTCCATCCCCCTCGGACGGCCGGGGATTTGCTGTATTCAGCCGCCGGCCGAACGCCGCTCCACCTGCGTGCCGAAATAAAACGAGATCACGACCGTAAAGATCGTGAGGAACTGCTGCGCGCTGACTGCGCCCGTCACGGCCAGCCTGCAGAATACGACGGTCAGGGCGATCGTCACAAGAGACTTGACGCAAAGAAGCCGCTCAAGCCGCTGCCGCATGGCACTCACCTCCCGGCCAGACTATGCCGCAGTACAGCCCGATGTGCAAACAGGCGCGGAGCAGAGGGATCTGCTTCGCGCCTGCGTTTTGCGTATGAGGATCAGAGACCGTCGTCCTCGTCGAACTCGAACTCGAGCGGCTCGCCGCACTTCGGGCAGTCGACGGAATCGTTGAGGAGCGTCTCCTCGTCCAGATGGAGGACCTCGCCGCACTTCGGGCAGGTCACTTCATACATGGTGTCGTCGTCATAGTCGAAGTCTTCGCCGTCGTCGTCCATGAAGCCGTCCTCTTCGTCATCGTCGTCCATCAGGTAATCCTCGATGGCATCGAGATCATCCTCAATCTCATCGAGCTCATCCGAGACAGCCTCGGCGTTTTCCTGCAGATCGCCAATTGCACCGGTGACCTCCTGCAGCAGCTCGACGATCCCGGAGATCATCTTGCCCTCGGGGGCCTCCTGGTCCAGCTTCAGGCCGTCCATCAGGCCCTTCAGATATGCGGACTTTTCAGAGAGATTCATAGCGTTCTCCTTTCCAGATGTGGGCCGGATCAGCCCTTGGCGCGGCCCAGATATTCACCCGTGCGGGTATCGATGGAGATCTTGTCGCCCTCGTTGATGAACAGGGGCACGCGGACCTCGGCACCGGTCTCAAGCGTAGCGGGCTTCAGCGTGTTGGTGGCGGTGTTGCCTGCAAGGCCCGGCTCGGTCTTCGTGACGACGAGATCGGCAAAGTTCGGAGCCTCGACGCTGAACACGCTGCCCTTGTAGGACAGGATCGTGCACTGGTCGTTCTCCTTGACAAACTTGAAGCTGGCGTCGAGAATGTTCTCGTCGACCGGCGTCATTTCGAACGTCTCCGGATCCATAAAATAATACAGGTTGCCGTCGTTATAGGAATAGTCCATCTTTCTGCGCTCGATGTAAGCGGTGGGATACTTGTCGTTCGGGTTGAACGTCGTCTCGGTAACGCCGCCGGTGATGACATTGCGCATCTTGACGCGGACAAAGGCTGCACCCTTGCCGGGCTTGACGTGCTGGAACTCGATGATCTGCATCACCTTGCCGTCCATGTCAAACGTAACGCCGTTCCGGAAATCACTGACTGAAATCATTGGTTTATCCTCCTGTGTTCCTCTCGAATACCATATCTGTTCCGAAGGTAAAAAAATGCGTTTCTATTTTAACCGATTTGTCAAAGAAATTCAAGTCTTTCGGCAAATTTCTCTGGGTTATCACCGCTTAAAGGATGGTCAGCTCCTTCGGGCTGTGCGTGATGACCTCGCAGCCGCCCTCGCGGAAGATCACGACATCCTCGATGCGGACGCCGAATTTGCCCGGAATGTAGATGCCCGGCTCTGCGGAGCACACAGCGCCGGCAGGGATCGGGTTCTCGTTGCGCGGGGTGCAATTCGGCGCTTCGTGGATCTCGAGACCGAGACTGTGGCCATAGCTGTGGCCGAAATACGGGCCGTAGCCGGCCTCCGTGATGATGTCGCGGGCAGCGCCGTCGACGCTCTTGCCGCTCGCTCCTGCGTGGCTGGCCGCAATACCGGCGAGCTGGGCGCGCAGGACGGTGTCGTAGACCTTACGCATCTCCTCGGTCGCATGGCCGAGGGCGACGGTACGGGTCATATCGGAGCAGTAGCCCTGATACAGCACGCCGAAGTCCATGGTCACGAAGTCGCCGTCCTGCAGGACGCGGCTCCCGGCGACGCCGTGCGGCATGCTCGTGTTCGGTCCGGAGACGACGATCGGGTCAAAGGACAGGCCCTCTGCGCCGTTCTTATACAGGCAGTAGATCAGCTCGGCCTCGAGCTCCTTCTCGGTCATGCCGGTGTGGATGCGAGTGCAGACCTCGGTGAAGGCGCGATCTGTGATCTCCTGCGCCTTGCGCATGCGGGCAAGCTCCCAGTCCTCCTTGCTGGCGCGGAAGGCGTTGATCTCCTTCTGCAGCGGAACGAACTTGACGGGAAGCGCGTCCTCAAAGCCGTTGAGCTCTGCGACGGTGAGATATTCGTCCTCAAAGCCGAGCGTCTCCACGCCGAACTCGTCCAGTGTGGCCTTCAGTGCCTGCATCATCGGATTGTTCAGGCCGATCTCCACGACCTCAAAGCCCTTGAGGTTCTTCTGCGCGGACTCAATGTAGCGGCTGTCGGTGAAATAGCGAGCGCCCTGCGCGGAGACAACGGCAACGCCCTCGGCGATGTCAAATTCCGCCGCATACATGCGGCTGTAGCGCGAGGTCAGCAGAAGGCCCTGCACGCCGTCGTGCAGCAGAGAACGGTATTTTTCCAGATTGGTCATGTTTCTACTCTCCTTTTTCGCGCCATGGCGAGAAACGGCAGCTCCAGCAGGTGCCGCAGCTTCAGCCAGACGGTATGATTATGAATGGATCGCACGGCGATCGCCGTGATCCCGGCGCGCTTTGCGCCGAGCACATCGGTATAGATCTGGTCGCCCACGAGTGCGGTCTGCTGCGGAGCGGCTCCGTAGCGGGCCATGGCCTCCCGGATGCCGCGTGTGCCGGGTTTGGCGGCATGCGTCACACAGGGAACGTGATATTGCTGCGAGAAATGCGGCACGCGCTGTTTATGGCTGTTGGAGACGATGCAAAGCGTGATGCCTGCATCCTGCATCCCGGCGATCCAGTCCAGAAGCGGCTGCTCCGGCCGGTCTGTCGTGTAGGGAAGCATGGTGTTGTCGAAGTCCATCAGCAGAAGACGGATGCCATGCTCACGAAGAAACGCCGGGCGGATCTGCGTGATGGTTTGGAAAATGAAGTCAGGTAAAAATGACAGCATATTCTCCTCGGGTATTCCATAGGTTGATTCTGAGGTTCCCCTGAACAGGGTCCTCCTTATTATAGCACGCAGGGGGAGGTTTGTCTATTGCCTGTTCCGGTGTATTTGGCGGCAAATTGTAAAGAAATTGCAACATTTACCGGCCGGGCCGCCGTGCTCGGCCTCGGCTTTCTGCCGGATGGCGGGGCCCGCATCCCGGCGTGCCCGCTGCAGGGACATATGGCCGTCATCGACGACGCCGTCCTGCCGCAGCGCGTTCCGGAGGAGACGCTGGACCGGCTTGCAGCCCGGTGCGGCGGGGGGTGTTGTCTGGATTTTCTGCGCACGCCCGGCCCCGTGCACCGCGCCGTGGCGCAGGGCCTGCAGCAGCGGCTCGGGAATGCCCCGATGCTGCTGCCCGCGGCTTATCACGCCTTTGCGCCGGAAGCGCTGCCGGTCCTCTCCTGCCTGCGGCCCTGCAATGCATGGGACGGCTTTGTCCGGTCGGCGGAGCGGCGCTTCCCGAACGGCTGGGCGCTGGAGCTGACGCCGTGGGCGGCAGAGCTTCCGGCCCCGCCGCTCCCCTATCCCGGCGGCATGCTCCCGGCCGCGCTGTGCAGCTGCGAGAAAAGCCCGGCAGGCCTGCGCTACTTTGACACGTCGGAGTCGCTCCGGCAGAAGCTGGCGCACGCAGCGGCACATGGCTGCCGCTGCGCCATCGGCCTGTGGCAGGAGCTCCAGCCGTTTTTCCCGGAGCGGGATGGATAAGACCGGGATGCGGCTGCGCGCAGCTTTTCTGTGTGCGGCATAGAAATGCTCCCCATATGAGGATGGTGATCTTTACTTCACTGTCTCTCATAGAGGGAGCATATTCTGTTTCGCGCTTTACGCAGAGATGGACTTGGCTCAGCCGATCAGCTCGCAGACGAGATCCGTATAGGCCGTCGGGTCTTCGAGCGGGAGGTTTGCCATCAGCAGGCCTTGATCGTAGAGAAGCTCAGCCAGCTTTTTGGCGCGCTCCGGATCGGATTCCCTGCTCTCGGACAGACGCTGCAGCAGCGGATGCTCCGGGTTGACCTCCAGAATGCGGCCGCAGTGATAATCGGACGACGGGTCGACCGTGTGCATGTACTTCTCCATCTCGAAGCTCATGCCGCCGTCCGGGACCATAGTCACGGCATGGCTGCCCAGCTCCGTCGAAACGCGTACGTCCTTGACCTTCTTACCGAGGTTCTCCTTCAGGAAGTCCACGCCGGACTGGAAGGCCTTGGCCTTCTCCTCGGCGGCTTTTTTCTCCTCCTCGGTCGCAAGGTCGAGATCGTCGGTCAGAATGTTGCGGAACTCATGCTCGGCGTAGGTATTGAGCGTCTGCGGAATGAACGTGTCGACCTGCTCCGTCATGAGCAGCACGTCGAAGCCACGCTCGCGCAGCAGCTGGGTCTGCGGAAGCTGCGAAAGGCGCGCTGCGCTGTCGCCGGTGGCAAAGTAAATGTGCTTCTGGGATTCGGGCATGGCGTCGCAGTATTCCTTGAGCGTGATGTCCTTCCCCTCTTTGTCGGAACGGAACTCCACGAGATCCTGCAGCAGGTCCTTGTGCATGCCGTAGTCCGAAACGAGGCCAAACTTCAGCTGGCGGCCGAAGGCGGCATAGAATGTCTCATATTTCTCACGGTCGTCCTTCAGCATGCGCTCCAGCTCGGCCTTGATCTTCTTTTCGAGGTTGGCGGCGATGACCTTCAGCTCTCTCGTGTGCTGCAGCATCTCGCGGCTGATGTTCAGGCTCAGGTCCTGCGTGTCGACCACGCCGCGGACGAAGCGGAAGTGCTCCGGCAGCAGGTCGGCGCAGTTTTCCATGATGAGCACGCCGGAGGAATAAAGCTGCAGACCGGCCTTATAGTCGCGGGTGTAGAAGTCATACGGAGCCTTCGCCGGGATATACAGCAGGGCCTTATAGGTCACGGCGCCCTCGACGCCGAAGTGCAGCACGCTCAGCGGCTTTTCGTAGTCGAAGAATTTTTCGTGATAGAAGTTGTTGTACTCCTCCTCCGTGACATCCTTCTTGGCCTTCTGCCAGATCGGAATCATGGAGTTGAGCGTCTGCTCCTCGCGGACGGTCTCATACTTCGGCTCCTCGCCCTCCTTCGGTTCGTTCACGAGCTTCTGGCTGGAGACCTCCATGCGGATCGGATAGCGGATGTAGTCGGAATACTTACGGACAAGGCTGCGCAGGCGGTATTCGGACAGATAATCGGAATACTTGTCCTCGTCCGTGTCGGCTTTGAGCGTCAGGATGACGTCGGAACCGGCGGCTGCGCGCTCGCACGGCTCCATGGTGTAGCCGTCTGCGCCCTCGGACTCCCACTTCCAGGCCTCGTCGCTGCCGAAGCGGCGGGAAATAACCGTGACCTTCTCGGCGACCATGAATGCGGCATAGAAGCCGACGCCGAACTGACCGATGATGTCGATATCGTCGCTCTTCTCCATTTCCTTCTTGAAGCGGAGTGAACCGCTGTGAGCGATGGTACCGAGGTTCTCCTCCATCTCCTCGCGGGTCATGCCGATACCGTTATCGGAAACGGTCAGTGTGCGCGCCGTCTCATCCGTGGACAGATGAATGGCAAAATCGCTGCGGCTCAGGCCGACGGTGTCGTCCGTCAGGGCCTGATAGGCCAGCTTGTCGATGGCATCGGAGGCGTTGGAGATCAGCTCGCGCAGGAAGATCTCGCGGTGTGTATAGATCGAATTGATCATCAGGTCCAGCAGGCGTTTCGATTCTGCCTGAAACTGTTTCTTTTCCATATGGATCAACTTCCTTATTTCGTATTGGCACTCTTGGTGCCTGAGTGCTAAATCCTATTATAGCCGCTTTTCCGTGTTTTGCAAGAGCTGTCACAATTTTTTTACACTTTCTTTTCTGCAGAATCTGTGGTACACTGTTGCCGAGGTGATTCCAATGATTACGATCAGCGATCTTGCGCTGCAATATAGCGGAACGTTCCTGTTCCAGCATGTCGATCTGCAGTTTACCGCCGGCAATTGCTATGGTGTGATCGGCGCAAACGGTGCGGGCAAGTCCACATTCCTGAAGCTGCTCTCGGGCGAGCTGGACTCCACGAAGGGCACGATCTCCATCAAGCCGGGCCTGCGCATGTCCGTCCTGAAGCAGGACCAGTTCCGTTACGATGCCTATACCATCCTCGACACGGTCATTATGGGCAACCAGCGCCTGTATGATATCATGAAACAGAAGGACGCTCTGTATGCCAAGCCTGATTTTTCCGATGAGGACGGCCTGCTGGCTTCGGAGCTGGAGACGGAGTTCGCAGAGCTGAACGGCTGGGAGGCCGAGTCCGATGCCAGCCGCATTCTGCAGGGCCTCGGTGTGCCCGTGGAGCTGCACAACGACCGTATGGCCGACACCGACGGCCGTATCAAGGTCAAGGTCCTGCTGGCACAGGCCCTGTTCGGTCAGCCGGACATTATCCTCCTCGACGAGCCGACGAACAACCTCGACATTGAGTCCATCAACTGGCTGGAAAATTTCATCCTGGACTACGAGGACAACGGCCTTGTCATCGTCGTGAGCCACGACCGCCATTTCCTGAATACCGTCTGCACACATATCGTCGATATCGACTACGGTAAGATCCGCATGTATGTCGGCAACTACGACTTCTGGTATGAGTCGAGCCAGCTCATGCAGAACCTCATTCGCAGCAAGAACAAGCGCAATGAGGAAAAGATCGCCGAGCTGCAGGCCTTTATCTCCCGCTTCTCTGCCAACAAGGCCAAGAGCAAACAGGCCACGGCCCGCCGCCGCCTGCTCGATAAGCTCAGCGTCGAGGAGATGCCTGCTTCGTCCCGCCGCTACCCCTTTGTCGGGTTCACGCAGGAGCGCGAGGTCGGCAAGGACATCCTGTTCGTGACGGACGTCTCGAAGACCGTCGACGGCGTGAAGCTGCTGGACAAGGTTTCGTTCATCGTCAACCGCGGCGACAAGATCGCTTTTGTCGGCGAGAACGAGGTCGCGCAGACGACCATGTTCAAGATCCTCATGGGCGAGCTGGAGCCGGATGAGGGCACGGTCAAATGGGGCGTTTCCACGTCGCAGAGCTACTTCCCCAAGGACAACAGCGAGTATTTCGACGGCCACGACGAGACGCTTGTCGACTGGCTGCGCCAGTTCTCCGAAAAGAAGGATGACGTGTATCTGCGCGGCTTCCTCGGGCGGATGCTGTTCTCCGGCGAGGATGTGTTCAAATCCGTTAAGGTGCTCTCCGGCGGTGAGAAGGTCCGCTGCATGCTCTCGCGCATGATGCTCTCGGGAGCGAACGTGATCCTGCTCGATCAGCCGACGAACCATCTGGACATGGAGTCCATTCAGGCCGTGAACAAGGGCCTCATCGCCTTCCCGGGAAATATCCTGCTGGCCAGCCACGACCACGAGATGCTGCAGTCCGTGGCGAACCGCATCATTGAATTCCGCCCGGACGGCACGATCTGCGACCGCCTCGGGACATACGACGAGTATCTGGAGTATCAGGCGGCGCTGAAAAATTCATAAATCCGTCACCGATTCTTCGCCGCGCCGTGGTACGATAGGAATATCAGAAAGGAGCCGCTGGAAGGATGCGGCCCCGAAAAAGAAAGAGGCGACGCATATGGCCATCCGTCTGAATGAAGACAAGGAGCTCGTCGCGCAGATCCGCGAGGGGCTTCGCCGCCGTGGGGGCTACTGTCCCTGCAGGCTCGAAAAGACCGAGGACAACAAGTGCATCTGCAAGGAATTCCGCGAGCAGATGAAGGATCCCAATTTCGAGGGGTACTGCCATTGCATGCTGTACTATAAAACAAAAGACCCCATAAAGGAGGAAGCATCCCATGCTGAAGATCACAGCGACAAATTATGATGAGCTCGTCGCGCGGGCGGACAAGCCCGTGCTGCTGGATTTCTGGGCGGAGTGGTGCGGCCCGTGCCGCATGGTCTCCCCCGTTGTCGAGGAGATCGCCGCGGCCCATCCCGAGATTGCCGTCGGCAAGGTCAATGTCGACGAAGAGCCGGAGCTGGCGCAGGCCTTCCGCGTGCAGAGCATTCCGATGCTCGTGCTGCTGCGGGATAACGCCGTCGTTGCTGCCGCAGTCGGCGCGCAGTCCAAAGAACAGCTCGAGCAGAAGCTCGGCCTGTAAGATAGCGCAAAAAACCGGGACGGTTAGATGGGTGTTCATAAAACAGTCAATGGAGCGTATCGATACAGATACGCTCCA